>Ga0268299_1000143_pt1 | contig 283585 bp, 249 predicted proteins | sample NOBtaG_FD_193484 | JGI IMG/M metagenome (GOLD analysis project Ga0268299, IMG submission 193484) | Activated sludge microbial communities from bioreactor in Nijmegen, Gelderland, Netherland - NOB reactor | ecosystem: Engineered > Bioreactor > Aerobic > Activated sludge | place: Netherlands... | reverse complement strand
GGGCCTTCGAGCGCCTCGGAACTCACCGCGACGTCTTCGGCCTCGCGCTCGAGGAGATGACGCCCGCTGCCTACAAGAAGTCGCTCGGCTGACACGCCCCTGCGAGCAGCTCATCACGCCGCGACGTACCCTTCATCCCGCCGTCGCTGATCGATCACGTAGCGGCTTGCCGCGAAGCCGGGCTCCGTCCCGGCGAGTGTCGAGGGCCACTGCAATCCGGCTGCAAGCCGGTTGATCCGCTCCAGGATCGACCGTCTACCCACTACCCACGCCAGGGTAGCGGCGCACACGACGATCGCATCAGCGAGCCCTTCCCGTTCGCCACGAACGAAATCCGCGTCAGCGTGCACGCGCGCGCACCGGCGCACAGAGTGCTCACGCGCGACCCCACTTCAACGGCGTCGAGGCGCTTTCAAGCTTGCGCATCCGGGTTCGAGCATCACGCGCCGCGTAGATCGAGGCGCCTGCTCGGCGAAGCGAGAGATACTTGCGCCACGCGCGGCGCGCGTTCGCGCGATCACCGCGCCGCTCTCGGATCTGCGCGAGTCGATACCAGCAGTCGGCGATGAGGCCGCGGGCCCATCGCCAGCCCTCGCCGCAACGACCCGTGGCGAGGCGCTCTGGGCCACGGCGAATGATGCGGCGGTAGATCGACTCCGCCTCGGCGGTTCGTTCGAGCATGTCGAAAGTCCCCGCCAGCCCCCAAAGCACCATCGGGCAGTGCGGAGCCAGCGCGAGCGCGCGCCGCTCGAACTTGAGCGCGACCTTGTACCGATACTGCTCGTAGTACGTGAGCGCGAGGCGGCTGAGCAGCCAGTGGCTGGGCGCGCTCCCTCGAGATGCCTGCTGGATCTTGCGGCGAGCACCGATCCAATCCTCCGCGGCAATCAACCGCTCGATCTCGGCCCCACGACTTGCTCGCCGCGCCATGCGGGGCACAGTAGCAACTCGAAGGGCGGCCCTGACTCGGGGCCGGCAGGAGCGTGCTCTTCACATTCCCGGCGTTTGGGGCGAGACACGCAGAATGGCTTCGCCCCGTCAGCCTGGTGGTCGGCGCTCTGGACGTCCCCGCGGTATCAACCCCATTGGCTCCGCGGAGGAGGCGAGGGAGTACTTGCGTCAGAAGTGCGGGGCGGACCGCGCGCACTCACTTTGGGAGGTCGCGAATGAGGCCCTCGCCATCCGGGCAAGCGACCCGCTGGGCGCGGAGCTCAATACTCGCGAGATCGACGCCGTTCTGGCTGGCCTACGAAGTCTCGCGAGTGCGCTTCGTAGCGCACCGTCGGTCATCCTCGACGCAACGCTTTGGTCGGAGGAGCACGACGTCAGGGGGATTTCTCCGTGGGAGGAGCCCCCGCGGTTGCCGACGCTGCGCGAATTGCTGGAGCTGACAACGAAGTGGATCGAGTCGATCGACCCGCCACCCTTGCCCGGTGATGAGGTGTTGCGACGTCTCGCCCGCTACGACGACGGAACCTTTCTCGCTGGCTGGCTCCTCAGCCTGAAGCTGGAACCGCGGGCACTCGAGCTCGTCGCGCTCGAAGTGCTGCGTCTGGGCGGCAAGCCGTCTCGCGACCCCATCGAACTCGTACACCGCAAGGAGCGTTGGCAGAAGACGTTGAAGCGCGCGCGGAAAATTCTCGGCGGCGCCTCGCGAAGGTCTGCCGGGAGACTGCGCAACCTTCCAACGAATGTCCTGGCAAGCCCGGTCGCGCGACGTGCCTGGCTCGCGAGGGCGCACCTGTACTCGTAAGTTACGGGGGACGAGTTCGCCGAATCGAACAAACCAGTCCTCTAGAACTCGCGTTGGCGCTCGGCAGACTGCGCCGCATGAACGAAAACACCCTGCAAGCAGCAGCGGCCGCCCCAGTGCCCGAGGGACTCTGGACGGTCAAGGAGGTCGCGGCGTACCTCGGAGTTTCTGAGAGCTGGGTCTACCAAGCTCGACGGCGCGGTGTGCTGCCGGCAATCAAGCTCGGCTCGCGCGTTCGATTCCATCCCGACGCGATTCGCGCCTGGGCTCGGGGTCAGGGCGCCTGGGCGCAGTCCCCGCTCGACACTCGAACCATCGAGTTGCCGACCTGCCGGGGCACTCGGCCCGGCCGAGGTTGACGGGATCCGCCGGAAACGATCTTGTCGTCACAGGAGCCAACATGGCGAGCGTCTACCTGAAGGGACCCACGTGGTACGCGGACATCAAGGACGAGTCCGGCGGTCGTCGCCAGGTCGCGCTCCGCTCGGCGAAGACCAAGACCGATGCTCGTCGCGCTGCCGATGATCTCGAGCGTCGCGCCGAGCGGCGTCGCCTCGGTCAGGAGGCCATGCCGGCCGACTCCACGATGACGCTCGGCGAGCTCGTCGAGTGGTGGCTCAGGGAACGGTGCCCAGAGGCTTCGCTCAAGCGCGAAGAGTCTCGCTTGCGGCGGCACGTCATCGGGCACGTCGTGGCGGCCACGCCGCTCTCCATGCTCCGCACGCCGCATCTAACGCAGCACCTTGCGGCTTTGGAGCGTCAGCCGTCGCCGAAGCTGAGCGCCGCGTCGCTGAACCACATCCGCAAGGACCTGCACCGCGTCTTCTCGCAGGCCCGGCGCGTCGAGCTTTGGGTCGGCCCGAATCCTGTCGCCGAGGTCCCGCGGCACAAGGTTGCCCGGAAGGCACCGCGAGTCACGCTGCGGCCCGAGGAAGTTCCGCTGCTGCTCGCTCAAGTGCCGACGCTCTGGCGCGCGTTCTTCGCGACTGCGCTCTACACCGGCATGCGCAAGGGCGAGCTCTGCGGCCTCCGCAAGCGCGACGTCGACCTCGACCGGCGCGAGCTCGTCGTGGGTCGCTCCTACGAGCGGCAGACCACCAAGGGCGGTCACGTCGACGTCCTGCCCATCGCTGACCCGCTCCTGCCGATTCTGCGGCAAGCGGTCGAGGCCTCGCCGATCGATCACGTCTTCACGTCGGCCGATGGTGAGCCGCTCACCGAGCACGCTCGGGTGAGGAAGATCTTTCGCGCTGCGCTCCGCGCCGCCAACCTCGTCGATGACTGGCGCCACATCTGCCGCCGCTGCAAGTCACGGGGCGAGCGCGCTCACGAGTGGCGGCTACCTGACGGCGACGAGCGCCGCTGCCCCACGTGCAAAGCCCTGCTCTGGCCCTCCGCGATTCCGCGCGCCATGAACTTCCACAGCCTGCGGCACACGACCGCGACGCTTCTGCTCCGCGCCGGCGTCGATGCCCACCGTGTTCAGCGCATCCTGCGCCACCGCGACGTCCGCACCACGACGGCGACCTACGGCCACCTGCTCATCGACGACCTCCGCAGCGCCGTCGCCACCCTTCCCCATCTGCCGTCGGACGAGCCTCCGCGTCCTACCCGGTTCCTACCCGATGGCGAGCAGCGCGCCCGCCGCCCCGACGGCGAGACAAGAAAGGGCAGCGAGAACCGCGGCCTTCCTCAGCGCGCCCAGAGGGATTCGAACCCCCGACCCTCGGCTTCGAAGGCCGATGCCCTGCCTTTCATGTGCGCGCGGAGGAGATCCGCTGCCGGTAGACTGCGCCAAGCTTGATCCACCGGCCGATCGCCTTCACCGATTCGCGCAAGGAGACGAGATGAAGCGAGTGCTGCTCCTCATCGGTGTCTTCTTCCTTCTCTACGTCGTAGTCGGCGAGCTCCGCAGAACGGGCGCATTCGACGCAGGAGCATCCCTGCCTGTCGCCTTCTACATCCTGGTGCCCGTGCTGCTGTTTCCGCTCTTTCTCGCGCTGAGTATCCGGAGGAACTTGGACGAGCTGGGCGCGTACCAGGTTCAGCCCATCTCCACTGATGCCGTCTCCGCAGAATTTCGCTCGCGCGTTGCCGACGTCGAGGCTCTCGGGTTCCAGGCACTCGGGCCGGCGGTCGCACTCGTCGCTCGTGTTCCGATTCGTCTTCAGCCGTTCTTGTCGCCAGATCAGCTCAGCTACGCGGCCGTTTTCGAGCACGGTCGGCAGCCTCGCGTCTCCCATGACTTCGACTCCAAGCTCGAGGACGGTCGGATGGTGACGACGACCTCGAGCGAAGCGGCCGGTCGCATGCCGGTGCGATCCACCCTACTGGTCCAGGTGTTTCCCACCGCATCGCCCGCCGAGCTGCTGAAGCGCCACCAGGAAGCGCTCGCGGCGCTCGGGGCGTGCGAGCGCCTCGGCACCCACGCTGAGGACTATCTGGTCCATTGCCGCGAGGCCTTCCGGCGGCAGCTCCAGACGCTCAGCCTGCGAGAGATGCTCGCGCTGATCCTTCCCCGAGCAACACCTCACGCCGTGCCTATCGCGGCCCGGCCGAAGCCCTGACGTCACGCCACGCTCCGAGCTCGCGCTCCGCCAGCGCTCTCAGCTTCCCCACCAGCGCATCCCGATCCGCATACGTCAGCCCCCTCGTCGGCACCGGCGGGTACATCACGCAGTGCACCCGCCCCGGCCGCACCCGCCACTCGCCGCGCGGCCACAGCTCCCACTCGCCGAAGCTCATGTACGGCACGATGTCGCACTGCGCCTCAATCGCCAGCACCGCCGGCCCCTTCTTGTACGGCGACAGCCCGCCGTCGCTCGACCGCCTCCCCTCGATCGAGATCCCAAAGCTCTCGCCGCCCTTGAGCCGCTCCGCCAGCGTCGACATCGCCGCCTTCGCCTGCTCCGGCCGCTGCCGCACGATCGGCACCGCTCCCAGCGACACCATCAGCCACCCCACCAGCGGCAGCGCCAAAAACTCCACGTTCACGATCAGCGTCGCCGGGTGCGTGAACACCGTCGGGTACGTCAGCGCCGACAGCAGCGTCTGCTGATGCAGATCCACGAACAGCACTCCGCGCCGCCCGTCGAAGCCGCTGCGATCCTCCACCGTCACCTCCACGCCCAGCTGCCGCAGCTGCAGCCTCGCCCACCGCCGCATCATCTTCAGCGACGTCACCCGCGACACCCGCGCCACCGCCGTCGCCGGCCCCAGCAGCGCCGCCGCCGAAGTGCCCGCGAAGGCCCACTGGCCGAGCGCTTTCAGGGGCGGGGGTCGCATCTCGGGGCCGCTCTTTAGTATGGGAACCCGGCGTGTCGCGCCGTCTCGCCCTCCCGGTCCTCCTGCTCATCGCGTGCGGCGACACCGCGACGACGGCGAGAGCGCCCGCCCGCGACCGCAAGGCCATCATCAACGGCATCGTCGACCCCGGCCACTGGTACGTCGGCATGGTGCTCGACCCCAACGACGGCGTCTGCACCGGCACCCTCATCTCCGCGCGCACCGTCATCACCGCCGGCCACTGCTGGGGCTTCGGCAGCAGCCGCATCGACCGCGTCGTCTTCGACGTCGGCCGCCCCCAGATGCGCGTCACCGTCCCCGTCGCCCAGAGCGTCCGCCACCCGGGCTACGACGACAATTCGCTCACCAACGACCTCGCGCTCGTGCAGCTCGCCGCCGACGCCCCCGTCCAGCCCGCGCCGCTCCTGCGCGAGACCCTCGGCGCTCCGCACATCGGCCCCATCTTCTCGTGGGTCGGCTACGGCGACACCGACCTGAACGGCAACGGCTCCGGCACCCGCCGCGTCGTCACCTTCCCCATTCAGCACGTCGGCCCCGTCTCCGGCATCCCCGTCTCGCCGAGCGCGCCGCCCGGCGCCTCCGACTCCATCGACGCGACCCAGCTCTACTTCCGCATCAGCGGGAGAAATACGTGCAGCGGCGACTCCGGCGGGCCCGGCTTCGTCGTCCGCAACGGCGTCGAGCGCCACGCCGGCGTCACCAGCTACGGCGACGAAGAGTGCGCCTACGACGGCGTCGCCGCCCGCACCGACGCCGCGCGCATGCAGTGGATCCAACAGACCCTCGACTCCTTCGAGCCCGGAGGCCCCTGCCGCGCCGACGGCCTCTGCGGCGCCGGCTGCGCGTCGACGAACCCCGCTCCGCTCGGCACGCTGTCCGACCCCGACTGCGCTCCGCAGCACTGCGGCGCCGACGGCATCTGCGTGCTCTCGTGCTCCCCCGTCGACGCCGACTGCGCCTCCCTCGCCATCGACGCCTGCGGCGCCGACGGAGTCTGCAAGCCCGGCTGCTCCAACCCCGACGTCGACTGCATGGGCGGAGGCACCGCCGGCGGCACCGGAGCTGCGGGCGGCACGGGAACCGCGGGCGGAGCCACCGCCGGTGGAAACGCCACCGCCGGCGGAAGCACCGCGGGCGGCGGCGACCCGGGCACCGCCGGTGGAGCGACCGCGACGGCCGGCGGCAGCGAAGCCACCGCGGGCGGCAGCGACGTCTTCCCGAAGATGGACGAGCCGCAGGGCTGTCACTGCGCCAGCATCGATCTCGCCTGGCCGCTGCTCGCGCTAGTCTTGGCGCGCCGTGCTCACGCTCGTCACCCTCATCGCGCTCGCCAAGGCCAACGGCATCGCCACGACGAGCTGCTCCGGCTGCCACGGCGGCGGGCTCCCTGAGCCGGCGGTCACGCTGACCGCGCCGCAGCAGTCGATCGCGCCGGGCTCCACCGTCACGCTCACGCTCACCATCGGCGGAGGCGTCAGCAACGGCGGCTTCCACCTCACCTCGCTCGGCGTCGGCACGTTCACCGCCGGCACCGGCACCCGGCTGCAGGGCACCGGCCTCTCGCACTCCAGCCCGCGCGCCGCGAGCGGCGGCACCGTCACGTACACCGTGCAGTGGACGGCGCCGATGACCCCGGGCGGCACCGAGTTCGAGGCCGGCGTCATCGGCGGCAACGGCGACAACCGCTCCGGCGGAGACCGCGCGGCCTTCATCCGCACCTCCCTCGTCTGGGGCTGCGCCGGCACTCCGTACTACGTCGACGGCGACCGCGACGGCCACGGCAACAACTTCGCCGGAGTCCGCCTGCGCTGCGGCGCCCAGCCCGGCCTCTCGCTCACCAACGACGACTGCGACGACAACGACGAGCGCAAGCACCCGGGCGCCACCGAGGCGTGCAACGGCCGCGACGACAACTGCAACACGCAGATCGACGAGGGCCTCGCCTCCACCACCACCTGGCCCGACCTCGACGGCGACGGCTTCGGCAACCCCAGCGGCGCCACCCAGATGGGCTGCTCCACCATGAACCGCGCGGCGAACGATCGCGACTGCGACGACACCGACGCGAAGGTGTTTCCCGGCGGTGTCGAGATCTGCAACGGCAAAGACGACGACTGCGACCTGCAGCGCGACGAGGGCGTGCGCGTGCGCTGCGGCATCGGCTGGTGCGCGCGCTTCGGCCCCACCTGCGACCCCGCCCTGTGCACCGTCGGCGAGCCGCGCGCCGAGGAGTGCAACCTCTTCGACGACGACTGCGACGGCGTCAACGACAACGGCCCCGTGTGCGGTGCCGGGCAGACCTGCTTCGAGGGCGAGTGTTACGCGAACGACACCGTGCCCGAGACCGATGCCGGCGGCGGCGGAGCGGGCGGCGGCGCCCAGCCTCCCGGCGGCGGCGGCTGCAGCACGACTCCCGGCCTGATCGCCGCGCTCGCGGCGGCGGTGCTCAACCGCCGTGTGCGACAACGCCCCATGGAACGCGCCTGAGCCAGCCAGGTGGGGCGCCCGTGCTCCATCTTCCAGGGACAAACCCCGGCAATCTCTCGCGAGGCGCGGCTGGCCCCAACGTTGCTGAGTCCGAGGCGATGGCTCTGGAGGACGCCAACGACGCTGACCCGTGTGCGGGGTGGGTCATCGGGACCAACGAGATCGTGTGCCGATTCTCGTCGACCCTGTACCTCGCGTTGCGCGGAGATCAGTTCGTCGTGCTCAAGCGGCTGAACGTCGCGCCGCCCGACCTGCACGACCTGCAGCTGCACGCCGAGGCCACCGCGCAGCTCACCCACCCGAACCTCGCGCGCGTCTACGCGTGCGACACCGCCGACGAAGGCACGTTCTGGGTCACCGAGCTCTTCGCGGGCGCCACGCTCACCGAGCTGCGCGCCGCGTGCAAGAAGGCCGGCAAGAGCCTGCCGCTCGGGCTCGTGTTCGCCACGTTCCACGAGGCCGCGCTCGCCCTCGGCGAGCTGCACGGCCGCCGCCGCGCCCACGGCGACGTCAGCGACGACAACATTCTGATTGGCTTCGGGGGAACCTCGAAGGTGCTCAACCCCGGCGTCGCCGACTGCCTGCAGCGGCTCCCGCCGGATCCGCAGACCGACGTGTTCGCGCTCGCCGGCCTGCTCTACGAGTGCCTCACCGGCGCGCGGCCCGGTGGCCCTGCCATCGCGCCCGCGTCGTCGTTCAACCACGCGCTCGAGCGCTCGGTCGACGAGCTGCTCCAGCGCGCGCTCGGCCCCATCCGCTCGAAGCGGTTCAAGACCGGCACCGACTTCGCCGCCGCGCTGAAGACCGCCGCGAGCGGCTACCTGTGGAAGCCTCAGCAGCGCGCCGAGTTCGTGCTCGGGCTGTTCAAGGCCCGCCACGCGCGCGTCGAGCAGGTGCTCGCCTCTGCGGCCGGCCGGCTCGCCGAGCTGCGCGCCGCCCGCGCCGCCGAGAAGGCCGCGGCCGAGGCTGCCGCCGCGCAGGCCGCGTTCATCGCCGAGCAGGAGGCGCAGGCCGCGCGCGAGCCGTCGATCGTGACGGGCGAGCTGCTCGACGACGCGCCCATGCCGCCGGGCCCTCCGCCCGAGCCGCGCGAGGTGCTGCCGATTCCGATGCGCGCGTTCAAGATCGGCCTCTCGGCCACCGTCGCGATCGCCACGTGCGTGGCGCTCGTGCACGCCATGTCGGGCGCGCCGAACGCCGCCGGGGCCGCCGTGCTCGCTCCGCCGATTCCGATTCTCGTGCCGGTCGCGATCGCGCCTCCCGAGCCGCCGGCCGCACCTGCCGCGCTGCCCGCCGCCGAGACCCAGGTCGCGAGCGCCGACGAAGAGCCCGCTCCGCCCGAGGTCGCGAAGGAGCCCGCCAAGGTGAAGAAGAAGAAGAGCTCGAAGAGCAGCGCCGGTGACGTGCCGCTCCCGCCGTGGCTGCAGCGCAAGGGCCGCCGGTAAAAAAGGGGACAGGCTGCTTTTTCGACCAGCAGCCCCCGCCGCGGTGCCTTCTGTGTAAAAAAGCAGCCTGTCCCCTTTTTTCCGATGCTGACGCTGCGCTTCGAGCGGGACCCCGATCGCCTCGAGCGCGAGCACACGCGCGCCGAGCCGTCGCTGCTCTTCCCGCTCGACAGCACCGTGCTCACCGTCGCCGCCGGCACCTTCACCCGCCGCCTCGACCGCGGCGCGTTCGCCGTCATGCCCGCGCGCACGCCGTGGTCGCTCGAGGTCCACAGCGCCGTGGCGCCGACGCTCGTGCTCGGCGTCCAGCCGCGCGCCCGCGACGCCGCCCGCCGCGAGTACGCGCCCCACTTCACCGCCGAGCTGTGGGACCGCATCGTCGAGCAGCCGCGCGCCTTCTCGCGCACGCGCTGGGTCGACGAGCTCGCGAACCGGTACCTGTTCGAGCGCCAGGTCTGCGCGCGCCACGACAGCGCCGCGGCCCGCTTCCTCGAGACCGAGCTCACCAAGGAGCTCTTCTTCCTCGGCAAGGAGCAGCTCCAGCGCACGCGCCGCGCCTCGCAGATCGAGCAGCCCACCGCGCTGCTCGAGCGCGCCCGCCGCTTCATCGACGGGCACCTCTTCGAGCCCCTCACGCTGAGCCAGCTCGCGCGCGAGTGCCACACCAGCGCCTCGACGCTGCTGCGCGCCTTTCGCCGCGAGCTCGGCGTCGGCCCCGCGGCGTACCTGCGCTGGCGCCGGCTCGACGAGGCGCTGCTCCTGCTCGAGTCGCACCAGTACAGCGTGAGCGAGGTCGCCGCCCGCGTCGGGTACGCGCACCTGCCGGCGTTCACCACCGCGTTCACGAAGCGGTTCGGCGCTCCCCCCTCCGGCGTGAAGGCGAGGCGCGACGGCGCCGCGGTGCTGCCTCCTCACGGCACTGCGGGCCACCCCGCCCCGGTGACGAGCCTGCGTAAGAAGATGACGATTTCTCGTAAGCGTCCGCGCCACACCGCCAGGAGGATGCCGCGCCGATGAACGCCCGAACCCTCTCGCTGACGTTGCTGCTCGGCGCGTGCGGCGCCCGCGTGGAGCCGCCGCCTCCTCCCCCGGAAGACGCGGGGCACACGGCGGCCGACTCCGGAGTCCCCGACGCCGGCGGGCCGCCCGCGCTCCCCGCGCTCGGCGCCACCCGCTCGGCGCAAGAGACCACGTTCCGCGTCTGGGCTCCGAACGCGATGCGCGCCGAGGTCGACCTGGGCTCGGGCGACAGGCTCGCCATGAGCGCGCAGCCCGGCGGGACGTTCGGCGTCACGACCGACCGGCCCGTCACGAGGTACCGCTACGTCTTCAACGGCACGCTGAACCGCCTCGACCCGTACTGCCGCAAGCTCACCGCCGACCGCGCGTGGTGCGAGCTCGTCGACCCGAACGGCTTCGCGTGGACCACGCCCGCGTTCACCGGCCCCGGCAAGAACGACGCCGTCGTGTACGAGCTGCACATCGGCAGCTTCGCCCCGCCCGCGGGCTCGACGCTCGGCACGTTCGCGTCCGCGAAGGCCCGGCTGCCCGAGCTCGCCGACCTCGGCATCAACGTCATCGAGCTGATGCCGGTGCACGCGTTCGGTGGCAACCCGAACGGCTGGGGCTACAACCCGCACCTCTTCTTCGCCCCGAAGCCGTCGTACGGCACGCCCGACGAGCTCAAGGGCTTCATCGACGAGGCGCACCGGCTCGGCATCGCCGTCTGGTCGGACCTCGTGGTGAACCACACCGACGGCTGGCGCGCCGCTCCGCTGTCGTGCTTCGACGGCCACTGCCCGAACGGCTCGTGGGGCATCTACTTCTTCGGCCCGGGCCAGTACGCGACGACGCCGTGGGGCCCGCGCCCGAACTACCTCGAGCCGCGCGTCACCGAGATGCTGCTCGGCTCGGCGAGGCAGTGGCTCACCGAGTACCGCGGCGACGGCTTCCGCATCGACTCGGTCTCGAACATCCGCGCGATCGACGGCAACGGCACGACGCCCGGCGGCAAGGAGCTGCTCGTGAAGCTCAACGCGCTGACGCACGAGCACGGCGGCCTGTCGATCGCGGAAGACCTGAAGGGCTACGACGCCATCACGAAGCCCTCCACCGCCGGAGGCTTCGGCTTCGACGCCCAGTGGGACGGCTTCGGCTACGACCTGATGAACGTGCTCGTGCCGTTCGCCGACGACGGCCGCGACCTGGGCACCCTCGAGGGCGCGCTGAAGGGCGGCTTCGCGGGCGACGGCTTCACGCGTCTGTTGTGGACCGAGAACCACGACACCGTCGGCAACGGAGGCTCGCGCCTGCCCGACAAGGTCGACGCAGCGAACCCCGAGAGCTTCGCCGCGCGGCGCCGCTCGATGCTGGCCGCGGCGCTGCTGTTCACCACGCCGGGCGTGCCGATGCTGTTCCAGGGCCAGGAGCAGCTCGCGACCGGCGGCTTCACCGACCCGCCGGCCCCGCTCGCCGCGGCGACGATGCGTGGGCAGGAGGTGCGCGCGTTCTACAAGGCGCTCATCGCGCTGCGCCGCGCGCAGGCGGGCCTGCGCGGAGGCGACGTGCAGATCCTGCACCGCAACGACGCGAACAAGGTGCTCGCGTACCAGCGCGGCGACACGTTCGTGATCGTGAACCTGCGGAACCGCGCGTACACGCGCTACGACTTCGGGGTGAACGCGGGCGGCACGTACCGCGTGCGGCTCGACTCCGACTGGCAGCAGTTCGGCTCGGACTTCGGCGGCGGGCAGCAGGGCCCCATCGACGCCCTCGAGCTGCCGAAGGACGGCAAGCCGTTCACGCTGCCGGTGCGGCTCGGCGCCTACGGCGTCGTCGTCCTTACCCGTTAGGGGTTCTTGCGCTGCTCCGCCGTCAGCGCCGCGTGAATGCGCGTCAGCACGTCGACGGCCACGTGGCCGGGCCGCTGGTACTCGTCGGGCATCGACACGCCCTCGCCCTCGATGAAGAGGTGGTTCGCCTTCGGAACCACCGTCACGCTCGACAGCGGCACACCCTCGAGGCCCTTCTTCCACGCCGCGGCGTCGTCGGCGTTCACCTGGTAGTCGCGCTCGCCGAACATCACGACCACCGGCTTGCCGAGCTTCTTCGCCGCCGCGATGCCGTCGCGCTTCGCGAGCTCGGCCCAGTACGCCACCGGCGCACCGAGCAGCAGCCCCTTCGCGGTGCCCGCCTTCATCGCCGCGCACTGGGCGTCGACCTCGGCGAGCACCTCCTTCGCGGCGCCCACGTGCTCGAGCTGCGCGCGAATCGCGACGCACGGGTGCCTCGACGGCGGCGCCAGCAGCACCACGCCCTTCACGCCCTTCGCGCGCGCGCCGATCTCCGGAGCGAGCTGCGCGCCGAGGCTGTGCCCCAGCACCCAGACGTTCTTCGGGTCGACCTCGGGCCGCGCGCGCAAGAGCTCGGCCGCCGCGATCGCGTCGAGCACCACCTCGTCGTCGACCGTCACCACTCCGGTCATCGACTTGCCGTGCACGAGCGTGCGCTTGTCGTAGCGCAGCACCACCGCCCCCATCGTCGAGAGGCCCTCGGCGAGATCCTTGAACGGCTTGTTCGCGGCGATGCTCTCGTCGCGGTCGTTCGGCCCCGAGCCGTGCACCAGCACCACGGCCGGAAACGGCCCCTTGCCTGATGGAATCGTCAGCGTGCCCGGCAGCGCCCACGGCGCCTTGCCGACCGTGACGTCGACGTTCGTGAACGCGCCGGGGCGGACGTAGGCCGCCGGAGCCGCCTGCACCGGCGCTGCACCGGCCGGCAGCGGCTTCAGGAAGAAGCCCTCGGCCTTCTCTTGCTTCGGGTCGACGGCGGTCGTCACCTGCAGGCCGCCCTTCTCGAAGCGCACCGCGTGCACGAACACCTGCAGGCCCTGCTGCTCCATCGTCTGGAGCAGCTCGGTGCTCTTCCACGCTCCGAGCGTGCCTGCGCCCTGCTGCCACGCCGCGAGCAGGGCGTCGGGCTTGATCGCCGCCGACGCCACCTTCCCGAGCCGCGCGTGCGCGGGCGCGGCGCGCCCCACCTTCAGGTCGTCGATGATTCCGAGCGCGACGCTCTCGGGCGCTGCGCCCTCGACCACTGCGATGACGGCGATCAGCATCATCAGTCGCTCCGTTTCAAGAAGAGAAACTCACCCTCGGCGAACTGCGGCGCGTAGCCCTGCGAGAGGTACTGCTGCACGACCGCCTCGTACTCCGCCCGGTCGGTCAGTGGCCAGATGTCGCTGTCCTTCGCGAACAGCACCCACGCCGGAGCCTCGCACTCGGGCACCAGCTGCAGCGTCTCTCGAAACGGCACCCGGTGAGGCGCCAGCGGCGACTGCGCGCAGACGACGTCGCCCTGCGGAATCGCGCGGATGAACGCCATCGCGTGCAGGTCGGCCGCTTTCGGCCGCGCGAAGAAGCCCCAGGTCGGGAAGAACAGCAGCGGCAGGATTCCGGCGATGACCGCGCCACGCTCGCCCCAGCGGCGGTGCGCGCGCTCCATCGAGAACACCAGGCCGGCGACGAGCAGCGTCGCGGGGAAGATGCCGTAATACGCCGCGAGCCGCGCGGCGAAGGCGTACGAGCCCGTGAGGTGCAGGAACAGCGGAGGCAGCGCCGCGAGAAACGAGACCGGGTCGAGCAGCGGCACGAACCCCACCGACGCGAACAGCCACAGCGGGCCCTCGTGGAACAACAGCCCGAGCAGCCACAGCGGGCGCGAGAGGAGGCTGAGCAGCATCTCGGGGTACGTCGAGCCGAGGTGAGTCCACCGCACGGCGATGGGGTGCAGCTCGGGCGGCGACGGGTGCGCGGCCGGCATCACGAGCTTGAACGCGACGACGCCCCACGCGATCGCGACCGCGGCGGTGACGAGCGCGTGCGGCCAGCGCCTCTCGCCGGGCCCCTTCAGCACGAGCACCGAGAAGCACAGCAGCACGAGCGCCATCTCCTCCTTCAGGCAGAGCGAGAACAGCACGGCGGCGTAGAACGAGACCCACCGCCGCGAGATCGACGCGTGCAGCGCCCAGAACAGCGCCAGCGGCCCGAACAGCTCGGGGTGGAAGTCCATGTGGTTCGACTGCCAGACGACCGAGTTGAGCAGGTACGCGGCTCCGATGAAGCCGGCGAAGCGCGAGGCGAGGCCGAGCGCCCGGGCAGCGCGGTACAGCGGCACGACGGCGAGGGTGACGGCGAGCTGCTGTGAGAAGAGCAGCACGAGCGGGTGCTTGAACGGCAGCCACAGCGGCAGGTGAAACAGCACGATCGGCTCGAAGTGCTCGCTGAACAGCGAGCGCCCGAGGCCCCACGCGTGCATGAGCTCGCCGCGCAGCGTGTAGTGCAGCGTCGACTCGAACAGCGACAGGTCGAACGCGCCGGTCTCGAACGCGAGCCAGCGCGTGATGCGAAACCCCAGGCCCCAGACGACCGCGAACCCGAGCGCACCCAGCAGCAGGCGCCGGGCGCCGAGGCGCGCCACGAGGCGCTCGCGCTCGTCGAGCGGGAGCAGGAACCAGCCGGCGAACAGCGCCATCAGCGCGAAGCGCAGCGGCCTCGACGTCTTCACCGTGACGGCGCCGAAGTCCCAGCCGCCGCTCGCCGCGGCCGCGAGCAGCACGAGCAGCCACGCGGAGCCGAGGGCCAGCAGCGCGTACGCGAGCCTGCGGCGGGTGATCGCCTGCATTCGAGGGGGCGCAGCGTGCCACGAAACGCGCCGGAATGATGGCTACGCGGGCTCGTACGTGGCGACGATGATGCCGTTGGCGAAGCTGCGCTCGTTGATGCGCTTCAGCGCGATTCGGCGGTCGAGGCCTTCGAACAGCGTGCGGCCGCTGCCGACGATGACGGGCACCAGCACGAACGTGTAGCGGTCGATCAGCCCCTCCCGCGCGAGCTGCGCCACGAGCGTGCCGCTGCCCATGATCGTGATCTGCGACCTCGCCTTCAGCGCCGCCACCTCGCGGGCGAGCTCGCCGTGCAGCAGCGTCGTGTTCTCCCAGCTCGTCTTCTGGAGCGATCGCGAGAACACCACCTTCGGGAGCCTCGTCATCGCCCGTGCGACCTCGGGCATCGCCTGCTTCAGCTCGGCGCTCGTCCACGCCGACTGCATCAGCTCGAACGTCTTGCGGCCGAACAGCAGCGTGCCTTCGCCGCGCTCGGCGTTGCCGATGGTGAACTTCCTGAACTCGGCGTCGTCGCCCGCGGCCTGGTGGGCCCAGCTCATGTCGCCGTTCGCGTCGGTGAAGTAGCCGTCGAGAGAGATGTTGTTGAAGACCGTCAGGCGTCCCATGGGGGTCTCTTAACGGCCCCGCCCCCCGGCCGTCGACGGAGCATTCGGGTGCAGCTCGAGCTTCTTGCGAATCGTCGGCTGCCGCTGCACGAGCGGCTGCTTGAGCAGGTGCGCGATGAGCGCCGGCGGGGCCACCGACCACGTCGCGATGTTCTGAATCAGCAGCACCGAGCTGTACGCGCGCCCGCACAGCAGCGACGTCGTGCGCCCGTCGATGGGAATGCCGGCGAGCCCCGTCAGGCACCGGCCCTCGGTGGTGAAGATGAGCTCGACGCGCTCCTCGGCCGAGACCTGCGGGAACTTCTGCCGCAGCACCTTCACGATGGCCGAGCGCGCCTGCGCCGTCGCCTCGCGGCTCGCGTTCAGCTTCCACAGCTCGAGCAGCCGCTTCGGCGCGCTCAGCTTCCGCACCTGGCCCTCGGTCAGCTGCGGGTTGCGCCAGATGCGCCGCTGCACCTCGGCGTCGCGCGCGAGGTCGCCGCGGGCGAGCAGCAGCTCGAGTCCGGTCGACGTCGCGTGGTGCGCGGCGATCAGCCGCCCCTGCTCGACGCCGGTGCGCGGGTTCTCGAGGATCGCGCGGATGACCGAGGGCAGCGGGTCGAAGCACAGCGCCGACAGCTCGGCGCCGTTCGCGGTCGCGGCGAGCCTGGTGCGGTCGCCCTCCGGCAGCCCGTGAAAGCGCTCGCGGTACATCGCGAGCAGGTTCGCGCCCGACGCGCCCTCGTCTTCTTCGGCCGGCGCGGGCTCGGCAGCCCGCGGCTCCCTCGGCTCGATCACGCCCTCGGCCTCGAGCCGCGACAAGAGCTCGCCGACGGCCTCAGCGCTGAGCCCCGTCAGCACCGCGAGCTCGTGCTCGGTCGTGTTGCCGTCGATGCGCGAGACCGCGAAGCCCTCGCCTGCGGTCAGGGCGAGCGACTGCAGCTGAACGCCGGGCGCCAGCTTCGGCCGCCACGAGCCCGTACTCATCGGCGGGGCAACAGCTCGGCGACGCAGCCCGCGACGGGCGGGCGGCGAGAGATGGCGTCGAGGGCGGCTCCGACGCGCTCGTCGGTCGGAGCGAGCGGCACGAGCTTCTGCACCACCGTGCGCGCGGCGTCGCACTTGTCGGCCTGGTACGCATCGAGCATCAGCGAGCCCACGACGTCGGGGCACGCGGCGCCCATCGCCTTCAGCGCGTCTTGCGCCAGGCGGCGAACGCGAGCGTGCCAGTCCATGCACGCGCTCTCGAGCGCCCGCTGCGCGTCGGCCTTCGGCAACCGCGCGAGCAGGCCGTTCGTGCGCGACGGCTTGTTCCACGCGAACGTCTGCACCACGGCCGCGGCGAGCCACGGCTCCGAAGCCAGCTTCGCGTTCGCGTTCAGCGCCGACTCGAAGTTGTCGAGGGCGTCGAGGCCGTCTCTCGCGCCGAGCGCGAGCCGGGCGCGGAGCAGCTGCGCCACGGGGTCGCCGGCGACGTGCTCCTTCGTGCCCATCGCGCGCAGCATCATCAGGGCGGCGGTGGTGTCGGCGACGCTGAGCGAGCGAACGACGGCGTCGCGCTCGGTGATGGTCATGCGCTGCGCGTGGCCGATCAGGTCTTCGTCGGCCCTGGCGCTGGCGGTGCGGCTGCCGCCGGGCGCGATGAGGAGCCCGAAGATGAGGCCGGTGAGGCCGGCCGAGAGCGCGATGACGGCGGCGCGGGTGCGCGACGGCAGCTTCTTGAACTCGTGCACCATGCTGCGCCAGAGCATGCGGGCGCGCTGCTTCGGCGTCGGCGTCGGCTGCACCACGCTCGGGTAGGTCGTGTCGAGCGTCGCCACCGGCGGAGGCGGCAGCGAGTCTTCGGCCCACTTCGGATCCGGCACGGGCACCTGCTGCGTCGACACGCGGTCGCGGCTGCCTCCGACGACGGAGGTGACCGCGGTCGGGCCGCTGCCGACTCGCTCTCGTCGGTGTCTTCCGGCATTCAGCCCAGAGACTACCGCAGCCCCTCAGAGGCGCGAGGGCGCGAAGAAGAAGATCGTCCAGGCGGCGAGCCACAGGCCCAGCGCCACGCGCGCGCGCGCCGGCCGACGGCAAGGGCACCGAGAGGCTGCCCGCGAGCGCGGCGTCGAGGGCGCTCACCGGCCGAATCGCTTGAGCAGGCCCTCGATGAACCCGCCGGTCGGAGGCGGAGCTGCGGTGACGCCGGGCGCGGCCACCGGCAGCGGTTCCGGGTCGGCCTCCAGCCGCTTCAGCACCTGACTCGCGTTCGCGCGCGCCTCGGGGCCCGCGAACAGGCGATCTTCGAGCGTGGCGCTTCCGGCCTTCGCGACCGCGACCACGCCGGCGTGGGCGCCGTTGGCGAGCTGGTAGCCGACGACGAGCCGCGCGCCGGGCGCAAGCTGCGGGCGCAGCGCGCGAATCACCTCGACGCCGCGCCCGTCGGCCCACGCCTCGGGGGCCGCATCGGCCTCGGAGCCGAGGTCCGGAAGCCAGACCTCGACGGACTCGAGGCGGCTCCAGACCGGAAGCCGGGGCAGCGTGGCGGCGTCGGCCGGCGTGCCCTCGCAGACGAGGTGCTTCACGGCGGCGAACGCCGGGCAGGCGCTCCAGACCTGCGGGCTCACCGTGCCCGCGAGGCCCACCGTGTCGATGGGCGCCACGAGGCGGGCCTTCGTCATCTTCTCGATGGTCTGCTCTTCGACGCCGTAGACGCGCCGCAACCCGCGCATGTGCCGGCTGACGGGATGCTCGGCTTCATGCTCACCGTCGCCGCCGGCAAAGCGAATCTCTTCGAGGAAGGCCCAGTCTTCGACGTCGACGCGCGCGCGTTTCACTGGCATCGAGACGAGCGCGGAGCGAACGAACGGCCCGCGCCCGAAGCGCGCGGCGCCCAGCGTGATGAACGGCTGCAGCGGCCCGAGCCAGGTGCGGCCGTGCTCTTCGACGTACCTCGGCGGCCCGTCGAACGACGTCGCGCCGAGCTCGCCGCGCACGTCGCCCTTCTCGAGCCAGTAGTCGACGATGACGCGGCGCGGAGCATCGTCGCCCGGGTTCGCGAGGATGGCGTCGATGAGCGGGCGCTCCTCGGCCGTCCACGGAGGCCGCACCGGCTCGGGCCTCGCCCGCGGCGTCTGCTCCTCGGGTTCGTCGTCTTCGCCGCGCCGCTCTGCGACCGTGTTGTCGTCCATCCACGGGCGCACGACCTGGTGAACGAGCTCGAGCTCGACCTCGCCGCCCTCGCCGCGCCGCGCGATCGCGACCGGGTCGGCGAGCGACGGGTGGCCCTCGCCGCCGCCGTACTCGGCGCAGAAGGCCGCCCACGCGTAGACGGAGGTGCTGTTCGAGTCGAGCGCGGTCGCGGGCATGCCCTCGTAGTCGCAGCTCGAGCAGCGCGAGCCGTCGGCGGCGGGCCCCTCGTACGTGCAGCGGTGCGGCCACCAGGGCTCCTTCGCGGGGAAGGCGAAGACGGCCTCGTGCACGGCGTCGCCGGCCTCGTCGGCCCAGTACTGGCTGACGCCGAGCACCATCGACCCGCACTCGGGGTGGGCGGCGAAGTACCTCTTCGCGCCGGCCTTGAAGGTGTCGAGCGACTCGCGGCGGAGCGCCTGGACGTCGAGCAGAACGGTCATGACTTTCGGGCCCCGTCGAAGAGCGCCAGCTGGGCGCGGCGTACGTCGTCGCCGACGCGGTGGAAGTACGACTCGAGAATGACGGGCGTGCCGGCGCGCAGGCGCTCGAGCGCCCACTCGAGCCCGAACGTATCGGCCGTCAGCGGCAGGTGCTGATCCGAGCGGCCGAGGTTGCGCGACACGTGCACCTCGGCGATGCGCTCGTAGTCCTGAAGCCGGCGCCAGGTGCCGGCACCGATGACCTCGGCGTGGCGCTGGATGTTGACGTGGCTCACGTCGACCGCGAGCGTGAGGCCGAGGTCCATCGCGAGCTCGAGCTCGGCGCCGGTGCCGAGGCCGTTGCCCGGGTACATCGTCTCGAGCACGGGCAGCGTCTCGGCGTCGAGGAAGCGCGCGCACGCCGGGTGCTTCGCGAGCGGCGGGTGAACCGAGTCGCTCTGCACCGCGCAGCGGCCGTCGTCGCGCCAGACGGTGCGCTTCCACAGGCCGAAGTCGAAGCCGTGGTGCGTGCGCGTCTTCAGGGCCGCGGCGCGCTCGGCAAAGCCCGGCGTCGGCTGGTTCCCCGGAGTGAGCTGAATGCCGTCGGGCGAAAGCGCGAGCAGGGCGTCGAGCGCCGAGCCCATCGGGCGGCCCTGGAGGCAGCTGAGCGCGAGGAGGAGCACGGGGTCCGGCTGCTATGCCACAGCGTCAGACCCCACGGGTAGAGTGTGCGCCGGTTCGTAGGGAGCAGGCAGCACCACAGGGGGAAGTACGGCACGTCGAGCTGATCGACGAGGCGCGGCGCGAACTGCATCGCCTGCAGATCGTTGCCGCAAGGAGAGAACATCTCGAGCAGCACGAGATGCTGTGGCGGCCTCTGCTCAGAGCGCGGGGCGCACTCGACGCAGACTGGGAATGGCTGCGGGACTTCGATCGCGATGAGTGGAGGCTGGAGTTCGAGACCTACGCGCTGATCGAGCCGTCCGGCCTCGTGCACGGATTGATCACGTTGGAGCTCTTGGCAGACGTCGTCTACGTCGAAGGCCTGGCCGCGGCACCGTGGAATAGAGAGGGCCCCGTACCGCGACAGATCCTCGGCTGCGGAAGCGAGCTCATGAAACACGCCGTGCGCGTCTCGCTCGCGCGTGGGTACGAAGGGCGGCTCGCGTTGCACTCTCTGGAGGATCCCAGCACCGTGAACTTCTATCGACAGCGCATTAGGATGACGGAGCTGAGAGTCGAACCCGTTGGTGAAACAATGCTGCGCTACTTCGAGCTGAGCTCGAAGCAGGCGTTGATGCTGATCGGAGTGGATGAACCATGACGCGAAGCAAGAGAGACGAGGCCCTTCACTCCGCCGAGCTCGAGGAGGGCTGCACGGTCCTCGCGGGTCACCCGGCGCTGAAGGAGCGGTCGCGAACCATCTATGCGGTGCGCGACGCGCTCGTGTCCCGCGGCTACGAAGCCAGCCGCGCGTACCGCATCGCCGAGAAGCTCGTCGAGCAGCTCCCGGCCATCGAGCAGAGCCTCTGAGCGCTCAGTGGGGCTCTCGCCCCAGCCAGCCGCCCTCTTGCAGCACGTCGAGGTGGGTGTGATTGCCGGTGATGAGGTCCCAGCTGATGTCGTCGACGTGGCCGACGTCGTCCTTCATGAACTGCCACAGCGACACGTGGTCCGCGCCGAGCACGTCTTCGTAGTACCGCAGCCACCCGCCGATGTTCTCGGGGGTGCGCAGGTCGGAGCGCAGCCCGAACTCGCCGATGGTGAACGTCTTGCCGGCGTCGCGAGTCGCGGCCGCCCACCACTCGGTCGAGCGCTGCTCGATGCCGCTCATCCACGGCTCCGAGCCGGGCGCGCCCTCGGGGTACGCGTGAATCGAGACGACGTCTGACGCCGCGATGATCCGCTGCGCGGCCTCGGCGTAGACCGGGTTCGCCCACGGGTGGTTCACCGAGCCGGGCACGAACTGCGCGCTGATCACGGTACCGTCGCCGCCGGCCTCGCGGATCTTCGCCGCCGTCTCTTCGTACCAGCCCGCGAACTCGAGCGGCCGGTCGGGGTCGCCGATCTCGTTGCCGAGCGACCACTGGATGTTGTCCAGGTGCGCCGAGCCGCCGACGACCTCGTCGATCAGCACGTCCATGTTCAACCGGCGGTAGTTGTCGACGTTGCGCCCGCCGACCGCGTAGTTGTCGAAGAGGTCGACCGTCAGCGTCATGCCGCGCGCCTGGGCCTCCTCCGCGAGAAAGCGAATGCGCGCCGCGATGGCGGCGGGGTCGGTCAGGCCGTTCGGGTGCTGCGCCCAGACGCGAACGTGATCGATGCCCTGCGCGCGCAGGCGATCGAGATCGCGCGCCGCCGCTTCGCGCAGCGCACGAGCTCCTTCCGCGGTGAGCGGGTCCGGCATCGCCTCCTGGCCGTCGATGCGGCCGAGGTCGGTGTAGTTGCCCCCGAGGAAGTTGCCCGTGTCGACGCGGCCAGGACGCTGCGGCTGATCAGGCTGCGGTGGCTGTGGCTGAACGACCGGCACGCCGTTCACCTCGACGCTCGTGCCGCTCGTGGGGCTCCAGCGCATGACGCCGCGCTCGAAGTGCTGGACCACGACGTCGCCGTCCCAGTGCTCGTCGTCGAGCGGAGCGCCGAGCTGCAGGTGCGTGTCGCCCTCGAGGTAGTGCCGGTGAAAGTCGTTGCGAACGGCGTGCGGCCCGAGCGGCCCATCGACGACCATCGCGCCCGGGAAGTCCTGCACCAGGCCGATGCCGGCCCAGTCGTGCGGAGCGACTCCGCCGCCGTTGTCGATGGGCTCACCGAGGCCGTGCTCGCGCGCGTACGCCTCGATGCGGGCCGCGGCGGCGTCGGGCACGTTCAGCGCGACCGGCGCCACAGGAGCGTCGGCGAACGCATCGGGGAGCTCGAGCACCTGCCCCGCGCGGATGCGGTTCGGATCCTCGAGCCCGTTGGCGCGGGCGAGCTCCTCCACCGTGGTCCCGTGGTCGCGCGCGATGCGCGACAGGGTGTCACCAGAGCGAACGACGATTGACGACATACGAGGACTCCCGTCGGCCGAGGACGCTGCCCGGGTTGTCGGCCGTCACCGGCGAGCGACTTTTCACGGCCCTGTAAGCGCCCGTTACGCGAGCCGGTCGAGCACGAGCCCGAAGAACGACGACTCTCCGCTGAACGCCCAGCCCAGGTGCGCCGAGCACTTCGCGCAGTGCGCGTACTGCCACCGGCAGCCGGCGAACCACACGTGCTCGCTCGACGGCTCGCCGAACACGCGCGCGCCGGGCGCCGCCGCGAAGCACCCGAACCGGAACAGCACGCCGAGCGGGTTCAGCCGCGTGTGCACGTGGCTGCCGCCGACCTCGATGGCCTCGCGCTCGCTCGTGACCTCGTGCGAGCAGACGGCGCACACGAGCGGCCGCTCGCCGCGCACCGCCTGAATCACCTCGGCCTTGGGAAGCTCGCTCACGGAGTTTCGAGGTATACGTCCGGCCGTGAGCAAGCGCGTCAACGCCACCGATGCGAAGCAGCTGCAAGACGACGGCTGGACGTACGTCGACGTCCGCTCCGAGCCCGAGTTCGTCGCAGGCCACCCCGCGGGCGCGGTCAACGTGCCGTTCAACGCGCCGAACTTCGTCGAGCTGTTCAAGGCGAAGTTCAAGCCGGACGCGAAGCTGATCATCGGCTGCCAGGTCGGCGGCCGCTCGATGCGGGCGGCGGCGCTGCTCGAGCAGCAGGGTTACACACAGCTCGCCGACAACGGCGGCGGCTTCGAAGAGTGGGCGGCGAAGAAACTCCCCAGCGAGAAAGGCAGCTGAGCATGAGCTTGAAAGACAAGGTGCTGTTCATCACCGGAGGCAGCCGCGGCATCGGCCTCGCCATCGCCGTGAAGGCCGCGAAGGACGGCGCCAAGATCGCCATCGCGGCGAAGACGGCCGAGCCGCACCCGAAGCTCCCCGGCACCATCTACACGGCCGCGAAAGAGATCGAGGCCGCGGGCGGCAAGGCGCTCCCGATTCTCTGCGACATCCGCTTCGAGGAGCAGGTGTACGACGCCGTGAAGAAGTGCGCCGACACGTTCGGAGGCATCGACGTCTGCATCAACAACGCGAGCGCCATCAGCTTGACCGACACGCTGTCGACGTCCATGAAGAAGTACGACTTGATGAACGGCATCAACGCGCGCGGAACCTACGTCACGAGCCAGGCGTGCATCCCCCACCTGCTCAAGGCGAAGAACCCGCACATCCTCAACATCGCGCCGCCGCTCAACATGAAGACGAAGTGGTTCGCTCCGCACGTCGCGTACACGATGGCGAAGTTCGGCATGTCGCTGTGCACGCTCGGCATGGCCGGCGAGTTCGAGGGGCAGATCGCGGTGAACTCCCTGTGGCCTCGCACCGTCATTGCGACCGCGGCCGTGCAGAACCTGCTCGGCGGAGACGAGACGATGAAGCAGAGCCGGAGCCCCGAGATCATGGCCGACGCCGCCTACGCCATCATCACGAAGGAATTTCGTACCCACACTGGCCACTTTCTCATCGACGACGACGTCTTGAAGGCCGAGGGCGTGAAGGACTTCAAGAAGTACGACTCGACCCCCGGGGCCGAGCCGTTGCCAGATTTCTTCTGTGAACCCGAGGACTTCGGGGGCTGGCAAAAAGGAGCCAGCTGAACGACCGCACGTGGATCGTCCTGCCTCGAGCCGGCAACCAACTCGAGGAAATGACGGCGCTTGCGATCACTTTTCCGGGGATGACCGCTGAGGCGACCACAGCCACGCTTGCTCAAGACCCCTTGCGGGCCCTCGCCGAGGCCGCCCGGGACGGCGAGGCGCGCGCGTTCACCCAGCTCTACGAGCGCACCCGCGACATGGCGTGGCGCGTGCTCTACCGCGTCGTCGGCAACAGCCCCGATCTCGAAGACCTGCTGCAGGAGTCGTATCTCCAGCTGCTGAAGGCCCTGAAGGGCTACCGCGGCGACGCGCGGACGACGACGTTCCTCCACCGCGTCTGCGTGAACGTCGGCCTGATGCACCTGCGGTCGAAGCGCCGCCGCCCCGAAGACCCGACCGACGAGCTGCCCGAGTCTTCCGCTCCGGTCGAGCAGAGCCCCGAGCGCGCCGCGCAGGTTCGCCAGGCCCACACGCTCGCTCAAGCCGCGCTCGCGCAGCTCTCGGCCGAGAAGGCCGACGTCTTCGTGTACCACGAGCTGCTCGGCCTCAAGCCCGAGGAGATCTCGACCCTCGTCGACTGTCCGGTGAACACCGTGCGCAGCCGCCTGAACCGCGCCCGCGTTGACTTCACCGAAGCCGTGACGAAGTTGAGAGGCAGCAGATGAACTCCGAGCACCTCTCATCCGACGCGCTTTGGGAAGCCGCCAAGAGCGAGCTGGTGGGAGACGACTACGCGCACCTGCAGCTGTGCGAAGACTGCCGCTCTCAGCTCGAGAGCATCAAGGTCGCGCAGGGGCTGCTCGTCGAGCCGCCGCCGCCTCCTCCGGTGCTGTCGGACGCTTCGGCGCGCCGCATCGGCGACGTGCTGCGCAAGGCCGCCGAGAAGCAGGCCCGCTCGTCGCTGTGGTGGGGCGCCTGGTGGCCCTTCAGCTGGAGCCCCACGTGGGTGCTCGCGCCCGTCGCCGCCGCGCTGCTCGCGCTGGTCGCGTACCGGCTCACCCCGGTCACGCCCTCGGAGTCTCCGCTGCCCATCGCGAAGAAGGACGTCGAGAAGCCCGAGCTGATGACGCCTCCGCCGATGCCCGAGGCGCCGCGCCCGCTGCCGGTGCGCAAGGTGCTCGCGTCGGTGAAGCGGTCGAAGGGCGCGAAGAGCGGCGACTCGGTGCTGAAGAAGTCGCAGCAGCTGACGGAAGGAAGCACGGTCGCGACCGCGAAGGGCGGCGAGCTGCTCATGGCGCTGCCCGACGGCAGCCAGATCGCGCTCGCCAGCGCGTCGCAGGTTCAGCTCGCGAAGCTGGAGGACAAGGCCGTCGCGCTCGACGTCGACAAGGGCACGCTGAAGGTTGTCGCGCGCCACGACTCGACGCGCGAGCTGCGCGTCCGCGCCGGCGACCTCGAGGTGTTCGACGTCGGCACCGAGTTCATCGTCTCGCGCGAAGAGGGCAGCACGCTCGTCGCCGTCGAGGAGGGCGAGGTCGAGGTGAAGGCCGCCGGCGAGACCGTGGCGCTCAAGGCCGGCCAGGCCGTGCAGTACCGCGGCGGCAAGCTCGAGCGGCAGCAGTGGGCGACCGCCGAGGAGCTGCCCAAGCCGCGCCCGCCGAAGCCGGCCGTGGTGGCGCAGGCTCCGAAGAAGCCGCTGGTCGACGACACGCCCGAGATTCCGAGCGAGCCGCAGAAGGCGACGCCGCCGCCGCCGGTCGAGGAGCAGCCGAAGCCGGCGCCGGCGCCCGAGACGGCGAGCTCGCCCGACGAGTGGGCGACGCCGGAGAACCTGAAGGACTCGCCGGTGAACACGCCTCCGCCGATGCCGGCGCCCGAGGTGCCGCTGCCTCCTCCGACCGCGGCGCCGGCGCCGCCGCCGCCGCCACAGCCTGAGATGGCTCCGCCGAGCGACGACGAGCAGACCGTCTCGGGGCTGGGCTTCATCGTCGGCAAGATCAAGGGCGCCTTCACGCTGGCCTCTCGCACCGAGCGCGCCGCGCGCGTGTCGGCACTCGCTGACGGGCGTCGCTGCAGCGACGCGATCGCCCAGGCCGACGCGTGGCTCACCGAGCCCGTGCCGAAGGGCGAGAGCTTCACCCTGCGCCGCGGCGTGCTGTCGTCGAAGAAGCGCTGCCTCGACTTCCTGGGGCGGAGCGCCGAGTCGACGGCCGTGCAGCGCGAGCTCGACAAGCTGTAGAAGCGGGTGCCGATGAGGCACGGCCGCGTCAGCGAAGAGCTCCCCGCCCCCGCGCTCGTGGTCTTCGAGCTGCTGCACGACTACGCGCGGCGGTTGAGCTGGGACACACTGCTGTCGGCGTGCTGGCTCGAGAACGGCGCGACCGCCGCGAGCAAGGGCGTCGTCTCGGTCTGCGTGGGCCGCCGCTCGCTCGGCGCGCTCGCGCTGAAGACCGAGTACGTCAGCTTCGAGCCCGGCAAGGTCGCCGCGGTGAAGCTGCTCAACCAGCCGGCGTTCTTCGCGACGTGGGCCGCATCCATCCGGCACGAGGAGCTCGAGGGCGGCCGCTCGCGCGTCACGTACACGTACAACTTCACCGCGCGGCCGAGGTGGCTCGCGTGGCTCTTCGAGCCGATCATGGCGCTCGTGTTCCGCTGGGAGACCCGGAAGCGGCTCGCCGCGCTGCGCGCGCATCTCGAGAAGCGCTGAGTCATTACGAAACGGTGCTGTGCGCCGAAGTCGGCTTGAATTCCGCGATCGGGCAGCGCAGGTTAGGGATGCTTGGCTGCGACCGACGAGACTGAAGCGCCCTTTAGAGACGTGTCGGAGAGCGACATCGGTCGCGCCGTCGACGAGGTTCTCCAGTCGAACAAGCACGTCGTGATGAAGCCGCACGAGGAGCAGGCCCCCGAGCGCTACCACGCGCGCGCGATCGCAGCGACGCGCGAGCTGCGCGACGACGCCGACGAGTGGTGGTTCGAGACGGGCGGCAGGCGCATCGGCCCGCTGAGCGTGAAGAAGATCCGCCTGCTCTGGGACGACGGAGAGCTGACGCCCGACTCGCCGACGTGGCGCGAGGGGATGCCGAAGTGGGTCCCGCTCTTCCAGGTAGAGGAGCTCGCCGGCGCGCTGACGCCGAAGCTCGACACGAAGAGCGTCGAGGACGCCGCGGAGGCGTTCAAGAAGAATACGTCGGGGGAGTGGGGCTCGCCGGCGGGCTCGGCGATGAAGCTCGGCGGCGCACCCGCGGCACCGCCCCCGGCTCCCGCAGACGATCAGCGCTCTGGCATGTACCGCATTCACGTCGACCCCGAGCCGCAGCCGGCGCCACCGCGACGCCGCGGTGCCTCTCGCGCGCTGCTCAGCGGCATGGTGGCCGGAGTGATCGTGACCGGCGGCATCTTCACGGTGCACTGGTTGAAGCCCGGAGCCGCCGCGCCGGTGCAGCCCATCGTGATCAACGTCGTGCAGCCTCCTGCACCTGCTCCGGCTCCGGCACCTGCTCCTGCAGCGCCGGCGCCAGCTCCCGCCCCGGTGAAGAAGGCTCTGCCTGCAGCGGCGCCTGCTGCACCGAAAGAGCCCGAGGCGCCCGCGAAGCCGGAGACCGTCGACGACAACTTCGCGAAGACCTTCGCGCCGCCCGACGAGCTGACCATCGGCGAGGTGTTCGAGGTCGTGCGCGCTCACAAGCCGGCGGTCGACGCCTGCGTCGCGGCGCAGCACGCCGCGGACGCCGAGGCCGAGGGCCGGCTCGTGATGCGGTGGAAGGTCGACCCGCAGGGCAAGGTGAACGACGTGACGCCGGCCGAGGACATCCCGCTCGCGAAGTGCCTGACGAAAGAGATCCCGGGCTGGACCTTCCCGAAGCACGCGGTCGTGCTCGAGCAGATCGAGATCCCGTTCAAGTATTAGGGGATCTCCGCCGTCCAGCGGCGCAGCGGCTCGTCCGTGTGACCGAAGAGCCAGCCCCTGCCCTCGCCGTCCGCAGCGACTCCGGCCACCGTCACCTTCGCCGGCGCGGACACGTCTCTCTCCCAGCGCACCGACGACGCCGCCCGCTCGACCTTCGCGGCGCGCGCGACCCGGCGGCCGTCGGGAAAGACCGCCGTCGCCCCGACCAGCAGGTCGAGGTCCGACGCCACCGCGCACCCGCCCAGCTCGAGCCGCGCGCCGTCGACGTGCAGCACCACCGACTGAAGGGTCTGCGGCGTCATCTTCGTCCACGCCGTGCGCCGCACCACGATGTCGTCGCCGGCCTGCGTGCAGACCGTCGCGAGCGCGACGTCGAGCACCAGCCCCCGCGAGGTCCCGGGCGCGGCGTCGAGCCGCAGCGAGTCGTAGAAGTCGCCCATCATGTTCCACTGGCTGAGCTCCGGGAGCACCCCGCCGTCGAACGTGCGCTCGCCCGCCGTGACGACCCGCTGCGACGAGTCGCCGATCGTCGCCACCGAGTAGATGCGCAGGTTGCGGATCATCATCTGCAGATCCGTCGCGGTCGAGTACTGCCAGCGCGCCGCACCCGTCTCGTCGAGCCTCGCGATGAAGCCGTGCTCGCCCTCGAGACCGACGACGACGAGCGTGCCCTCGGGATCCACCGCCAGGCCCCGCGCGTCCCAGCCGCCGTTCTTCTCGTACGTCTTCGTCCAGACCTCCGCGTCGCTGCCGTCGAGCACGCGCACCCAGGCGGCCGGGCGGCCGTCTCCGCGCGTCACGGCTCCCGCGATCGCCCAGCCGCCGCCGGGCATTACGACCGCTGCGTGCACGGCGTCGTCGCCGCCTGCGAAGTCGACCTTCTGCTCGCGCACCACCGTGCCGTCGCCTCGCGTGCGCGCGTACCAGAGATCGCCCTGGCGGGTGCCTGCTTGAAGGAGCTCTCCGCTCGCGGGATCGACGACCGCCGCGTTCACGGCGACTTGACGCTCGACGCCGATGACGAGCTCCGGGTTGCACGCGGCGACTACGAAGCCGCACAGGAGGATCGCGGTGCGGCTCCCCTCACCCCGTCCCTCTCCCCTACGAGGGGAGAGGGGGCGCGGATTACTTTTCACTGAGGAGTCTCCGCACCCTTTGCTTCATCAGCTCCGGCGCCGGACCTTCGAGCACGCGCTGCCCCAGCGCCTCGGCCTCGTCGCGACGCCCCGCCTTCAAGAGCGCCTCGATGCGCATCAGCGACGCCTCCGCCGTCATCGCGCCCTTCGGGAACTTCTTCTCGTACGCCGCCAGCTCCTTCAGCGCTCCTTCGTAGTCGTCGTCTTTCATCCGCGTTCGCACGCGGTCGAGCGCCGCGAGCTCCAGCGTCAGCGTGTCTTCTTCCTTCGGCGCCGGCGGCGCCGGCTTCGCCACCGGCTTCGGCTCCGGCACCGGCTCCGGCACCGGCTGGGCCGGCAGCGGCTCCGGCGGCGCCGGCGGCTGCTGCACCACCACCGTCACCGGCTTCTCGTCGTACTTCTTCTGCAGCTCCGCGAGCTGCGCCTGGTACTTCTCGTCGCTGCGCTGCTCGCCGAGCTGCATTCCGCCGACGAACGCGCCGCCGCTCACCACCGCGATCGCGATGCCGACCTTCAAGACGGTCGCCGCGCCGGCGCCCGCCGCGACGGCGGTCGTGCCGGCTCCGATGCCGAGCGCAGCCGCGGCCTTCGCCTTCGCCGCCGCCGACGGCACCTCGGCGCGCCCGGCCTGGAACAGCGACGAGAGCGGGTCCGAAGGATCGCTCACGGCGCGCCTCCCTTCCGCTGCAGGCGCTCAGAGAAGTCCTCGCGCGCGCGGCGCAGGCGCGACGCCGCCGTGCCTTCGGGAATGTCGAGCGCCTCGGCGACCTCCCGCTTCGAGAGCCCTTCGATCTCCGTGAGCACCAGCACCGCGCGAAGGTCCTCGTCCATCTCCGACAGGATCGCGTCGAGCAGCCGGCGCCGGCGCAGCAGCTCGACGGCGTCCTCCGGAGTGCGGCCGGTCGTCTGCTCCGGCACCTCTGCGGTCAGCTCCTCGCGGCCCGAGCGCAGCCGCGGAGCCACCTTCAGCGCCGTGGCGCACAAGAACGCGCGCTCCTTGCCGGGCTCGATGTCGGACAACCGCTTCGTGGCGACCATGAAGACCTGCTGCGCGCCGTCATCGGCGGCAGACGGCGAGAGCCCGCTGCGGCGGAGCACGCGCCATACGAGATCGTAGTGCGCCTCGAACATCACCTTCAGGCGCTCCTTCTCCACGGGCGTCACCCGGGCGCCCTGGCTGACCACCACGGCGAGGTTGTCTTCAGTACCGGTCATGCGCCGATGGGGCCGTCAGGATCACGGAATCGTACGTCCCACTCCGAGGCTCGCATACCCGAACACCACCGGTGCCGCGAAGACCTGTCCGACGTCAGCGATGACGTACCGCTCGCGCCGCACGTTGAAGCCCGCACCGCCGTCGAGCGAGACCCGCCAGGCCCCGAGCGCGAGCAGCACCTGCAGCGCCACGCCCGGAGCCACCAGCACCGAGGTTCCTGGCCGCGGCTCCTCCGCCTGCGGGGCCGAGATGGGCACGACCAGTGTCGTGAGCTGTGCGTGCGGCCTCAGCTCGATCGGACCCAGGTCGAAGGCGGCGCCGAGGTCGAGGCGCGCTCCGCCGCTGCGGTACACCGCCGTGCCGTTCGCCGAGCTCACCGTCCGCCCGAACAGGAAGAGCGGAGTGAGCTGACCGAACACCCGGCCCCGACGCAGCGAGAGCGACAGCGAGACGCCGGGCTCGACGCCTCCGCTGACGGCGCTGGAGAGCCCCCCGCCCGCGAGCAGCGTGAAGGTCCAGGGTGACGGCGCGGGAGGTGGTGGCGGCTGCGGGGGCTCTGCCACGACCGCGACGGGAGCGGGAGCCGGCTCCGGCGCTGCGACGGGTTCTGGAGCCGGCGGTGGCGCCGGCTCCGGCTCCGGCGCAGCCTTCGGCGGCGGCGCCGCCGCGATCTCTTCCGCCGTCACCGGGCTCGTGCGCGCCTCGGGGTCGAGCAGCAGCGCGGTCGCGAGCGCCATCGCGGCCACCACGCTCTCGCAGTTGCCGCCCTTGAACTCGCGCTCGCCGTGCATCGACGAGGTGCCGATGAACCGGCCCTTCACCTTCTTGATGGTGACGGTGAGCCGGGTGTCCGACTTCGCCTCGCTGACGAGCTCCACCTTCGAAGTGCGCAGGCGCAGCTCAGCTTCGAAGCGCTGCTGCGGCGGGCACTCTTTCGGCGCATCGAACAGCACGAAGAGCAGCGCCATCACCATGGGCGGGAAATCTACCCGTGATCCAATTGGGCGTCGGCCGGCATTTCGTTTCCGCAAGCCAACCCCAACAGGAGTCCTTCATGTCTTACATGCGGATCACGGCCGCGACGCTGCTCGTGTGCGTGCTGGCAGCCTGCAGCGGACAGCCTTCGGTCGAAGACGCCGGAACCGCAGGAGGCACCCCCGCCACCGCGGGAGGAAGCACCGCGGGCGGCCCAGCCGGCGGATCCGCGACGGCAGGCGGCAGCGGCACGGCGGGCGGCGACGGCACCGCGGGCGGCACCGGCACGGCGGGCGGCAGCGCCACCGCGGGCGGCACCGGCACTGCGGGCGGCACCGGCACCGCGGGCGGCAGCGCCACGGCGGGCGGCAGCGCCACCGCGGGCGGCACCGGCACCGCGGGCGGCACCGGCACTGCGGGCGGCTCCGCGATGAACCTGCCGCCGGCGCTCGGCACGCTCAGCCCGGTCACCGTCAACGAAGGCGCGAGCGCGATGGTCACGCTGCAGGCCAGCGACCCGAACGGCGACCCGCTGACGTTCTCGCTGCTCTCGCCGCCGCCGTTCGTGATGCTCTCGGGCGCGAACGTCACGATCGCTCCCGACTTCACGCAGGCCGGCATGTACGACGTGGAGGTGCAGGTGAGCGACGGGCAGCTCTCGGCCTCCGGCATGCTGCACATCACCGTCACGAACGTGAACCGCCCACCGGTGCTGATGCCGATCGCGAACCAGCAGGTGACGGCCGGCGCGATGGCCACGGTGATGCTGATGGCGGCCGACCCCGACGGCGACACCCTCACCTTCCAGGCGATGGGCCTGCCCGCGTACGCGAGCCTGATGGGCTCGACGCTCACGTTCGCGCCGGGCGCCGCGGTCGTCGACAGCGTCATGATCACGGTCACCGCGACCGACCCGTCGATGGCGTCCGACAGCGAGAGCTTCACGCTCACCGTCTCGCCGGCGCCGAACCTCGCGCCGTCCGCCGCGATGCAGGCGCAGGTCGACCTGGCCGGCATGCCGGTGCCCGTCGCCGCGATGGTGATGGCGCCTCCGCGCCTGCGCGCGGACGTCGACGACCCCGAGAACGCCCAGGTGCGCCTCGAGGCCGAGGTCGTGCTCGTGGGCGCGGCGTTCGCGAACGCGGCGACGCACGGCACCACGCTCGCCGCCGAAGGCACGATCACCCTCAGCCTCAGCTCGCTGCCGCCGGGCAGCTACAAGTGGCAGCTGCGCGCCCTCGACGCCGCCGGCAACGCGAGCGCGTGGACGCCGTTCGCGGGCGGCGGCACCGCCTTCACGATTCCCGCCGGCCCCATCAACGGCTCGCTCTCCATCGCGAGCAACAATGCGGCGACGAACAGCGCCGACGTCACGCTCGACATCGTCGCGACCCCGACCGCGCCCGCGACGCTCACCGAGATGTGCTTCTCGAACGACGGCGTCGTCTTCACGCAGTGCGCGGCGCCGGTCAGCTCGCGCATGTGGACGCTGGCGTCCGGCGAGGGCCTGCGGGCGGCGTACGTGCGCGTGAGAGACTCGAACAACACGACCGTCGTGTTCTTCGACGACATCATCGTCGACCTCACTCCGCCGCAGATCTCGAGCTTCGTCGTCGCGAACGGAGCCGCCGCGATCACCGCCAACGACGTCGTCCTCACCTGGTCGGCGAGCGATGCGCTGTCGGGCCTCAAGGCGGAAGAGGCCTCGAACGACGGCACGGCCTTCACGCCGGTCTTCGGCTCGCCCGAGAACTGGATGCTGCTGTCCGGCGAGGGCCCGCGCACCGTCACGCTGCGCGTCGTCGACAACGCCGGCAACGTCGCGACCGCGACCGACTCGATCATCATCGACAAGACGCCGCCCGTGCTGACCTCGCAGGTCATCAACGGCGGCGCGCCGTGGACGAACCAGCTGACCGCGTCGCTCACCGTCGCCGCGACCGAGACCGGCTCGGGCCTCACCGAGATCTGCGTCGCCGGAGCCGCCGCGCCCGCGTGCCAGCCGTACGGCAACGGCACCGTACCCATCACGCTGCTCAGCGGCGACGGCCCGAAGGACGTGCAGGTCACGGTGAAGGACGTCGCGGGCCAGACCTCGCCGCCGGCCCAGGCGAGCATCGGCCTCGACACCCAGACGCCGTCGCTCACCAGCCTCGTGGTCAACCAGGGCGCGGCGTGGACGAGCTCCGCCCTGGCGAGCGTGGCGACGACCGCGAGCGACGCGACCTCGGGCGTCGCGAGCATCCGCTGCCGCACCGACCTGGGAGCGTTCGGCGCACCCGCCGCGTACGTCACGCCGTTCAGCCACCTGATGACCGGCGGCGACGGCCCGCACACGGTGAGCTGCTTCGTCATCGACGCCGCCGGCAACGCGAGCTCGCCGCTCTCCGACGGCATCGGCATCGACACCGGCGCCCCGAGCGGCCTCGTCGTCATCAACGCCGGCAACCCGCAGTACGCGACGAACGCGATGGCCACGCTCGTGCTCACGCCGGCCGACGCCCAGAGCGGCGTGACGCACTACTGCGCGAGCCTGACCGGCACCGCGCCGTCGGGCGCGATGGACGCGTGCTTCGTGCCGCTCGCGAGCACCGGCATCGACCTCGGCGCCGACGGCCCGAAGACGGTCTCGGTGTGGTTCCGCGACGCGGCGCTGAACGTCAGCAGCGCGCCGGCGACCGACGCCATCACGCTCGACACCACGCCGCCGTTCGTCAGCGCGATGGGTGCGGGCCTCGGCCTCTCGGCGGGCGCGGCGTTCACGCGCTTCACCTCCACCACGTTCGAGCACACGGCCTCCGACCCCGGCAGCGGCCTCGCGCAGGTGTGCACCGGCACGACGAGCCCGCCGGCGAGCTGCGTGCCGTACGTGGCCGCGGCGCCGGTGATGCTGGCGGCCGGTGACGGCCTGAAGACGGCGTTCCTGCGCGTCGTCGACGCCGCGGGCAACGCGAGCATCATCGTGTCGGACTCCATCACGCTCGACCAGACGGCCCCGGCGCTGAGCGGCGTGCTCGTGAACCTGCTCGCGCAGTACACGACGAGCCCGAACGTCACCGTCACCTCGACCGCCAGCGACGCGAACGGCGTGACGCAGATGCAGCTCTCCGACGACGGCAACACGTTCCAGCCGGCGACCGCGTACCTCGCGTCGAAGCCGTACACGCTGCCGGCGCCCGACGGAGCGAAGACCGTCTACGTGCGCGTGCTCGACGCGGCAGGGAACCTCAGCGCCGTGGTGTCCGACGACATCACGCTCGACTCGACTCCCCCGCTCGTGAGCATCAGCGTCAACATGGGCGCGCAGTACGCGACCGCGAACCCCGTCACCGTCGCGCTGATCCCGACCGAGACCGGCAGCGGCACGTACCGGCACTGCCTGAAAGACGTCGCGGTCGGAGCGATGGCGCCGCCGGCGCCCGGCATCGCCGACCCCTGCTTCGCGAGCTTCATGGGGTCGGTGAGCTACCCGCTCGGCGCGCAGGGCAACCGCCGCGTCTACGCCTGGCTGTCCGACAACGCGGGCAACGTGAGCGTCGCGCCGGCGACCGCGGACGTGTTCCTCGACACCGGGCTGCCGTCGGTGCCCGGAGCGGTCACCGTCACCGCGGCGCACAGGGCCCTCGGCCTCGCCTGGGGCTCGGCGTCTGACCCGGGCTCGGGCATCCAGGGCTACGAGATCGGCGTCTCACAGACGAGCGGCGGCCCGTACACGTTCGGGCCCATCGTGACGGCGCTCAGCAGCAGCGTGACGCTCGCGAACGGCGTGCAGTGGTTCGTGGTGGTGCGCGCGGTCGACCAGGCGGGCAACCGCGGGCCGAACGGCACGCAGGCGTCGGGCACTCCGCGCTGGCCGTTCGCGCACCAGCAGCGGCTGCCGACGGCGAACGCCCTGCGCGCCGTCGCGTTCCGCCCGACCGTGAACCGGTACTTCGTCGGAGGCGCCGACGGCGCGCTGTACTCGTCGGACGACGGCTTCATGACGTCGCTGCGCCGCGACCCCATGACCGACCTCGACGTCGAAGACGTGTTCGTCGACACCGGCGGCGACGTCTGGCTCGTCGGCGAGGGCGGCCACATCGCGCGCAGCACCGACGACGGCGTGTCGTTCGCGGTCGTCACGAACAACGACGCCAACAACCCGAAGCGCAACCTCACCGAGCTCACCTACGCCGGCGCGGGCACCGGCACGTTCCCGCCGAGCTACTACGTGGCGGTCGGCGCCGGCGGCACCATCTTGCGAGCGAGCACGAGCTTCCTCGCACCGGTGCCGGTGTTCGCGCCGGTGACCTCGGGCACCACGCAGGGCCTGAACGCGGTGGCGCGCTGCTCCAGCGCCTCCGGCGCGTGCCTGGGCGGAGCGGTGCTCGTCGCCGCCGGGGCGAACGGCACCATCGTGCGGTCGACCGACAACGGCGCGACGTGGGCCCCGGTGGCCGCTCCGGCCGGCTACGCGGCCGTGACCTTCCGCGCCGTCGCGGCGCTGCCGAACACGAACACCATCTTCATCGGCGGTGACGCGCCGGCGGGCCAGGGCCCGCTCTTGCGGTCGATCAACGGCGGGGTCTCGTTCTCGGAGGTGACGAGCCCGAGCTTCACGGACTTCAGCGTCGTCGACGCGCTCGACGCGCTCGGCAGCGACCTGTGGGTCGCGGGCTTCGCGAGCTCGGGAGACGTCGTGCGGCTCAACGGCAGCACGCGCACGGAGCAGACGGTTCCGCTGACCTCCTCTTCCCCGCGCGCGATCGTCGCGCGCACCGCGACCGAGGTCGCCGTCGTCGGCGACTCCGGGGCGATTCAGCTCACCACCGCGCCGCCGGTGTGGACGGCGCGCACCACGGGGTTCTCTTCGCAGATCCACGGTATGAGCCAGCCCGGCGCGTTCACCTCGACGGTGTGGCAGGCAGGCCAGCTCGGCTGGCTCGGCGTGACGACGACCTCGGGCACGCTGTGGGCGCAGCAGGGCGCCGGCGTCACCAGCCAGACCCTGAACTCCATCTCGATGGTCGACACGAATGGCACGTTCGCCGGGGCGTTCGGCTTCGCGGTCGGCAACGCGGGCACCATCGTGAAGACCACGAACGGCGGCACGACGTGGGCGCTCGACGCGGACACCGGGCTCGTCACCGCGGCCCTGAACGGCGTCTCGTGCCGCAACGCGGGCGCATGCATCGCGGTCGGCAACACCGGCGCGGTGCTGATGTGGAACGGCACGACGTGGACCGTGGACCTGAGCGGAGTGTCGCGCGACTTCAACGCGGTGACGACCTACGCACCGCCGTTCGCATCGGTGCGCGCCGTCGCGGTCGGCGACACCGGAGCGCTGCGCACGCTCGTCGCGACGTCGTGGGCGAACCGGCCGGACATCGCGCCGAACAACTTCTTCGGGGTCGCGCACAAGAGCGACCTCCTGGGCATCGTCATCGCGGTCGGCAGCGGCGGCGCCATCTACAAGTCGACGAGCCATGGGCAGGACTTCGGCGCGCGCACCTCGGGTACGAGCCGCCAGCTCGAGGCCGTGGCGAACGTCCCGGGAACCACGACCTGGTACACCGTCGGGCAGTTCGGAACCGCGCTCAAGTCGACCGACGACGGCGAGTCGTGGAGCCCGCTCATCAGCACCGGCAGCGCGGTGCTCACGGCGATCGCCACCGGGTCGATCGCGAGCCGCGTGTGGCTCGGCGGCTCGGGCGGCGCGACGCTGTACTCCCCGACCGCTGGGCAGTGAGTCGAAGCCCACAGCCCCTCACCCTGTCCCTCTCCCCTACGAGGGGAGAGGGGACTCACATTTGGAACATTTCGCCGGGCTCCGGCGTTACTGACAGCTGACCGTGGACGAGCTGCGAGCCGCTGTCCGGGAGTTGGCCGACGCGCCGAGCGCGGAGCAGGCCGATTCCTTCGTCGACCGCCTCGCCCGCACGCCGCCGTCGCACGAGGTCGCGCAGTTCATCACCCAGACGCTGGAGCTCGCCGCCCTGCACGAGGTCCGCGACTCCCGCGGAGTCCCCCTGCGCTGGCGCCTCATCGACCGGCTGCTGGGCCTGGGCTTCCCGCACGCGCTGCACGTCACCCCGGAAGACCTCGACTACCACCGCCTGCGCTCCTCGGGGCAGACGCCCGCGGCGCTCACCGTCGGCATCGCGTTTCTCACCACCCTGTGGTGCTTCCTCTGGGGCGCGATCGCGATCGGCGCCGGCTCGGGCTGGTGGAAGCGCGCCGTCGTCGGAGTCATCGCCGCCGCCATCGCCCACGCGGTCCTCGCGTTCCTCCAGGCGCTCAAGGCGTCGAAGGGCCGCGCCGCGCCGCTGCTCGGCCCGCTCGGCTGGGCGATCTTCGCGGGCCCGCTGATCACGTTCATCGTGCACCAGGCGGACCATCACGTGTCGTTCGCGACGTTCATCCTCGGGCTGCCGTCGATGCTCACCGCGCTGCTCTGCGCGATCACCGCGGCGCGCCTCACGCCGCCGGTCGCCTCGTTCCCCGGGCCGGTCGCGTCGCCGGACGAACAGACCGAGACCATGCGCCCCCGCGCGCGCGTCAGCGCTCGGTGACGTCGGCCGCCGGCAGCGTGCGGTACTTCGCGTCGATCTCGTCCATCAGCTCGAGGAACGACTCCTCGTACTTCGAAGCGCCGACCTGGCTGACGAAGAAGCTGCCGCCGACGCACTCGCGCTCCCAGCCGGCGCGGCCGGCGAACGCGACCTTCGCGTCGTCTTCCTCGCGGCAGTCGCGCGCGCCGGTGCCCTGCTCCACGAAGCAGCACGCGCCCGACGGCACGACGATGATCATGGGGCGCAGCTGAACGTCGCTGTCCTTCATGAACGTGTCGGCCAGAAACGCGCTGGGCAGAATCTGCTTCGGAGCGCCCGTGTAGCCGTGCAGCAGGTAGAGCACCGGGTAGCGCACCGAAGCGTTCTCTTCGAAGTCGTAGCCGGGCGGCACGAAGACGCCGTAGCCGCGCTTCGCGCCGAGCGCCGCCGACTGAAACCACTCGACCTTCTCGCGCTGGTCGTACGGGGTGTCGGTCACGCCCGGCTTGAACGTCACCGGCCGCTCGAGCGACGGCCACTGCGCGGCGACCCAGTTGTAGAGCGTCGCGATTCGCATGACGGCCTGGCTGTTCGTGCCGACGTGATCTCCGTCGCCGAGCAGGCGGTCTTCCATCGTCGGCATCTCTTTGCCGAACAGCACCTCGAAGCTCTTCGGCGCGCGCTTCCACGGGCCGCCCCACGGCCGGTACGTGCCGGTGCGCGAGTCCTTCATGCCGGGAATCTCGGTCCAGTCGCGGTAGCTCTGCGCGCCGCCGGGCTTCAGCGCCTTCACGAGACCGAAGACCTGGTGCGACATCAGGCCGAAGTTGAAGAGGTCGCGGATGCCGCCGTCGAGCAGCAGGTTGAGGCGCTCGAGGGAGTCGGCCGGCATCGCGGCCAGCACGCTGCGCGCGTCGTGCGCGTAGAGACGCTTGCGGCCGCTCGCGAGGTCGAACGCCCCGTTGCCTTCGCCGAAGTCCCCGCTGCCGGGGACGCCGTCGAGCCCATCGTCGTCGTACGGCTCGCCGTCTTCGTGCCGCCAGTCGTTCTCGGTGCCAGTCGGGTTCGTGTCGGCGTCGTAGTCGTCGCCGTTCGGGTCCATCGCCGCGGGGTCCATCGTGGTGCGGCAGCCGCCCGCGCCGTCTTCGAGCGCGTTCGCGCAGCCGTCTGTGCCGGTGTCGCGGTACCGCTCCTCGCCGTTGTTGACGAGCGGCTCGCCCCAGTCGCGGCGGCCGTTGCCGTTGAAGTCCCACGCGAGCGCGACGAGCACGGGCTCGCGCGGCTGGCGGCACGGGTCGACGCGGCCTCCGGCGCGGAGCATCACGGCGGGGTGGTCGAGGCGGTTCGCGATCGTCGCGCCGCCCTTCGTGGCGCAGTACGCGGCGGCGAACGCGGCCTCCATCGCGACGGGGAGCGGGCTCGTGATGTTCGCGGGGTCGGAGCAGAAGTCGACCAGCTCGTCGTTCGCGCCGCAGAAGAACGTCGTGGGCTCGCCGTCGCAGAACGTGATCGCGTCGACGGTGCCGTCGGGGTTGTACTCGCGGTTCTTGAGGCCCCGCACGCGCACGGGGCTCTCGCACGCGGTCGCGGGCGGCCGGCGCGCGAGCGCCTCGTCGACGCCCGGCGGGGCGAACGTCGACGCCGGGTTCTCGGTGAGCAGGTTGCCGAACGCGAGCGTGAGGTCGGTGAAGAGGCCGACGTAGCCGGTGCGGTCGAACGGCGTGTTGACCGTGTACCGCCAGTGGTTGAAGTCCTGCACGTGCTCGTACTTCAGCGGCGGCGGGTGGCTGACGCAGCCGGCGGTCGCGGGGTCGTTCAGGGTCGCGAGCTTCGTCATGATCTCGGCCCGAGGGCAGAAGCCGCCGGTGTGGAACCGGTCGATGGTGCGCAAGAGGAGCGCCGCGTCGAGCGGAGCGCCGAGCGCCGCCAGCGCGTCGAACCGCCCGGGGTGCTTGAGGCCGATCGCCGCGGTGCCGATCGCGCCCATCGAGAGGCCTCCGAGCGCCCGGTACGTGGTGTGCACCGTCTTCGGCGCCGGAGGCGTCTGCGGCCCGCACGCCGCGAGCACGAGCAGCGCGGCGAGCCGGCGCATCAGTCTCTCTCGGGGCCCATCGAGTCGAGCGCGGTGCCGCGCTTCTCGAGCTGCTTCTTGAGCAGGTCCCGGCCCAGCTTGAGCGCCTCTTCGTCGGTGAGGGTGCCCACCTTCGACAGCTCGATGACGACCTGCTGCACGACCTCTTGCGCCTTCTGGTCGTCTTTCAGCGCGCGCTGGGCCCGGGCGAAGAGCGTGGGCCCTACCCGCTTGTACAGGCTCTCGAGCGCTTTCGAAGGCACGAGAGGCACCATAGCGGGATTCGGCGTAGCGCGAGAACGGATCTAGGCTTTTGGCCGTGCTGTTCCTCGTGCTGCTGCTGGGCGCCGCGCCGGGCGCTTCGGTGGACGTCGTCTTCACCGGTGACGTCATTCCTCACGTCTCGGTGAAGGAGACGGCGAAGAGCCACGTGCGGCGCGGAGCCGACGGCGCGAGCCTGAACCACGACGGGTGGGATCACGTGTTCGGCCCGCTGGGCGAGGCGTTTCGCCGGGCCGACGTCGCGGTGGTGAACCTCGAGACTCCGCTGACGACGCTGCGCCCGCCCGCCTACGGCGAGCTCGTGTTCAACGCTCCGCCCGCGATGGCTCGCGCGCTCGCGGCGGTCGGCGTGACGGTCGCGACGTTCGCGAACAACCACTCGAAGGATCAGGACCTCGAGGGCATCAAGCAGACCCGGAGGTACCTGGCCGCGGCGGGCCTGCTGACGGCGGGCGCTGCGAAGAACGCGCGCGAGGCGTGGCAGCCGCTGTGCTTCGACAAGAACGGCCTCAAGCTGTGCTTCCTCGCGTTCACGCGGTTCATGAACGGGCTCCACAACGACGACGACCCGAAGAAGCCGCACGTGCCGATCGTGGACTACGACCTCGACCGCAGCACCGGCGGCATCTCGGAGCGCCAGCTGCTCAAGAAGGTGCGCGAGGTGGCGGCGAGCTGCGACGCGCTGTTCGTGACGCCGCACTGGGGCGAGGAGTACTTCCTCGAGCCGCTGCTGGCGGACCGGCGCCTGTCGTGGGCGCTGCTCGAGGCGGGCGCGGTGGCGGTCATCGGCAATCACCCGCACGTGCTGCAGTCGGTCGAGACGTTCACGCGGGAAGACGGCCGCGAGGCGCTGGTCGCGTTCTCGCTGGGCAACCTGGTGTCGTCGCAGGGCTCGGACGACATGGACACGCGGCGCGACGGCATGCTGCTGCAGCTGACGGTGAGCATGGCCGAGGGCGGCGCGACGGTGCGGCGCACGCGGGCGCTGCCGGTGTGGACGGACAACCGCGGCAAGCAGGGCATTCAGCCGGTGGTGGCGGACGACGAGATCGCCGCGATGAGCGAGCGGGTGAGGCTGCTCGAGACGCGCGACGACGCGGTGAGCGCGGGCGAGGCGCGGGCGCTGAAGAAGCGTCTCGAGAAGGCGGTGACGCGGCGGGAGCGGATCCTGAGCATCGTGCCGGAGGAGATGTACGAGGCGGCGCCCCGCACGCAGCTCGCCGAAGGGAACTCGCTGCTGCCAGAGAACCTGTCGCGACGACCGCCGAGCTCGGCGCGCTGATCGACGGCTCGGCGGGCGACGGCCGGCTTTCCTGGACCCGAAGCCGAGCTCGCCGGCGACCGTGGCACGGCGCCTGCTATGCGGGGGGCCGAGCTCCCCTGGAGCCATGTTAAGCATTGTAAGCGGGGGCTCCAATGTTAAACATACCTCCAGGGGTGCCCGGCACACCTCATAGCAGCCGCCGTGCCAACCCCGAGGCCGCGAGACTCGGCACCGAGCGCGGGAGAAGCCACCGCTTTCCTGCTGGCCGTCGGTCAGCGGCGGAGCGTGCGGTTGTCGCCCCGATTTCTCTGGCAGCGCTACTCGCAGTAGCCCGAGGTCACGTTGCACATCGCCGGCGCGCAGCCCGCCGGGTTCGTCGTGCACGACGGAATGCACACGCCCGACCCGGTGCCGTCGTCCTCGCACACGTAACCGGCGCGGCACTCGCTCTGCCCCGTGCGCGGCCCGACGCAGCTCTGCAGGCACACCGCCACCGTCGCGTTGCTCACGCACCGCGAACCCAGCGGGCACGCGTCGACCGAGCAGTCTTGCGTGCAGTAGCCGCCCGGAAACCCGGTGCCGCACACGCCCGGAGCGCACGGCGCATCGGTCGTGCACGCCGCGCCGATCACCGTGGCCTCCGTGTCCGAGATGTCCTGGTGCGGCGACAGCGTGAACGTGAGCCCGGTCAGAGACTGCCCGTCGGCCACGGTCAGCGGCTTCGGCGAGTCCCACGTGGGGTACAGCCCGATCGGCTCGTTCTCCTGGAACATCTCGTCGCCGTTCACGTCCTGCAGGCCCAACAGGTAGTACGTGCCCGCGGCCACGCTCAGCGACCACGCGAACCCCGGCGACGGAGCCAGCGTCTCGTTCGCCACCTGCCACGCGCCCTGCGAGTCCTGGAACACCAGGCCCACCGCCGCCGAGCGCGTCGACGCCGTCACCACGCGCAGCTTCACGTTCACCGTCGCCGCGCCGCCGTTCGACGTGACGTCGATCGCTCCCGTCGTGGTGCTGCCCGTCGTCAGCCCGCTCAGGTCCGCCGTGATCGTCACCGACTCCGTGCCGCCCGGCGCCACCGTCACCATCGTGCTCGACGCCCCGAGCCGCGACGACGTCGCGCCCGACGAGGCGATCGTCACGTTCAGCGGCATGCCGCCCGTGTTGCTGAACTGCAGCGTCGCCGTGCTCTGCGCCGGGGTGAACGCCAGCTCGGTCGTCGACACGCTGAGCCGCGCCGGCCCCGTCGGGTTCGTGCCCGCGACCCGCTGCAGCGCCGCGAGAACGTTCACGAGCCCCGCTCCGCAGCCTTCGTTGCACCGCGAGGCCGTGTTCGCCGTCTGCGTCAGCGCATCTCTCGCCTGCGCGAACGTGACGTTCGGGTTGCGCGCCTTCATCAGCGACACGATGCCGGCGACGTGCGGGCACGCCATCGACGTGCCGTTCTGGAAGCTGTACGTCGGCTGCCCGCTGCTGTCGTCCTTGAACGTCGACAGCACGCCGTCGGGGTACGTGTCCGAGTTCGCGTCTTCGGCGAGCTCGCCGCCGGGCGCCATCACGTCGATGCGGGACCCGAAGTTCGAGTAGCTCGCGCGCTTGCCGTTGAAGCGCGTCGCTCCGATGCAGAGCACGCCGGTCTGGTTGCACGGCGTGAAGCCGCTCGCCTGGGTGTTGTCGTTGCCCGCCGCCACCACGAAGATGACGTTGCGGCCCGCCGCCTCGTTGATGATGTCCTGGTACGTCTGGAGCGGCCCGCCGCCTCCGCCCAGCGACATGCTCACCACCTGCGCCGGGTTCGCGTTCGCCGGAGTGCCCGGCACCGTCCCACCCGACGCCCACGCCATTCCCGCAGCGATGTCGAAGTCGGTGCCGCCGCCCTTGCCGAGCACGCGCACCGGCACGATCTGCGCGTTCCAGTTGATGCCCGCGACGCCGGTCGAGTTGTCCGTCGTGGCGCCGATGGTGCCGGCGCAGTGCGTGCCGTGCCAGCTCGAGCGGCCCTGCGGGAAGTCTCCGCCGGGGTCCGTCGGGTCGTTGTCGCGGCCGTCGCCGTCCATCGCGACGTTCGCGTCGCTGATCATGTCGTAGCCGGTGACCACTCGGCCCACGAGGTCGGGGTGGAGGTAGATGCCGGTGTCGATCACCGCGACGGTGACGCGCGTGCCGGTGCCCTTCTCGATGTCCCACGCCGAAGGCATGTTGATCGGCGGCAGGTGCCACATCGCGGGGTACAGGTTGTCGTTCGGCACCACGAGCGCGTGGCGGACTCCGTTCGCCTCGGTGAACGCGACGCCCTGGCGCCGCGACAGCGCCGTCACGAGCTCGCGCGTCTCGCCCTCGCCGAGCTGCTTGCCGCCCGGCTTCACGTAGCGCGCGAGGTGCAGGTACCGCGACGCGAAGCCGCCGTGCGTGAAGACGAGCCCGTCGACCTTCAGCCTCTGCGCGGCCTGCTCGGCCGTCAGCACCTCGCTGAACCGCACGATCACCTCGCCCGCGCGGATGCGCGCCGGCTCGCGCACGCCGGCCGGCTCGGTCGTGTCGGGCACGTGCAGCCTCGGCCGCGGGGCGCTCGCGAGCAGCTGGCCCACCGCGCCGGGCGCCATCGACGGCGTCTTCGAGGTGCGGCCCGCGTTGAAGTGCTCGAGCACCGCGCGGCGCAGCGCCGGGTCGATGCTGCCCTTCGGCCCCGCCGAGCCGGTCTGGAACACGGTGACCGTGCCGCTCACCGTCGCGCCGCTGGCGACGCCTCCGCCGGTGCCGCCGATGCCGCCGCCGCTCCCGCCGCCCGTGCCGCCCGGGTCTTCGAGGATGAGGCAGCCGGTGGCCGTGAAGAGCAGACAGCTGGCGAGGGCATGGCGCATAGGCCGCCAGATTTACCACGCCGTGTGCCCGCGCTGGCCTCTCGTGAGGCGCCGTGGCGCATCGGGGAAACGACGTGGCGCGATGCCTGCGCCGCTACGCCTTCGGCAGGCGCACCTCGACGCGCGCCTTCGGCCGCGCCCGCACGATGTTGAGCCGCCCGCCCTGCCCTTCGAGCAACAGCCTCGCGGTGGTGAGCCCGAGCCCGAGGCCGAGCGGCTTCGTCGTCACCAGCGGCTCGAACAGCCGCGACTCGATGTCCGGCGAGAAGCCCGGGCCCGAGTCCTCGATCGCCAGCACCACGAACGGGCCGTCTTCGCGCCCCTCGAGCTTCAGCACGCCGCCCCCGGACATCGCCTCGAACGCGTTGCGCACCAGGTTCGCGAGCGCGCTCAACGTCTGCAGCTCGTCGACGCGCACCCTCAACACCGGCACCTGCCGGTCGATGCTCACGCCGCGCGGAGGCGGAGCCGCCATCAGCACCTGCTCCACGAGCGTCGCGAGCGACACCTCGGCCGGCTGGCTCTTGCGCACGCGCGCGTAGTCGACGAGGTCCGAGATGATGCGGTTCGCGGCCCACGCCTCTTCCTCGAGCATCTTCAGCGCCTCGGTGACCGCCGGCGGCTGCGGAGCCGACAGGTGCCGCTTCAGCAGCGCCGCCGCGTTGAGCACCGCGCCGAGCGGGTTGCGGATCTGGTGCGCGAGACCGCCGGCGAGCCGGCCGAGCACCGCGAGGCGCTCCTTGCGCAGCAGCTCGTCGCGCGCGGCCTCGAGCTCGCGCGTGCTCTGCGCCACCCGCTGCTCGAGCTGCTCGTTCGCGATCTGCAGCGCGTCCTGCGCGAGCTTGAGCCACGTGATGTCCTGAATCACTCCGATGACGTGCGTGACGGCGCCGCTCTTGTCGAACAGCGGCGACTTCGTGGTCGCGAGCACGTGCTGCAGCCCGCGCGCGTCGGTGAGCGGCTCTTCCGGCACGTGCACCAGCTGGCCGGTGCGGAACAGCTCCTCGTCGGCCTTGCGGAAGAACTCGGCCTGCGCCTTCGGGAAGAAGTCGAAGTCGGTCTTGCCGAGCATCGTGTCGCGGTCGTGGCCGACCATCTGGCCCAGCGCCCGGTTCAGCACCACGAAGCGGAACTGCCGGTCTTTGACGAAGATGGGGTGCCCCAGCTGGTCGAGCACCTCGACGGCCAGGCCGTCGGGAAGCTCCGCCTCGGTCCAGATCGCCCCCATCGCGGTGACGCTCATAACCCATCGCCTTGAACCCCGCTGACTCCGAGCGTTATACGCGGTGCGTCAATGGGCCCGGAGACGCTCGTCCTGGGAGGGCGCTTCAGAGTGCTGCGCCACATCGGGGGCGGCGGCATGAGTGAGGTGTATCTCGCGGTCCAGCTCTCGCTGGGGCGGCAGGTCGCGCTCAAGGTGCTCAAGCGCGATCTCGGCAAGCGGCCCGACATGGCCGAGCGCTTCCGCCGCGAGGCGCTGCTGCTCTCGACCGTCGATCACCCCGCCGTCGTCCGCGTCATCGACTTCGAGCCCGGCGCCGACGCCACCGTGCTCGTGCTCGAGCTCGCCGAGGGCGACACCCTCGAGCACGTTCTCAAGGGCGGCCCGATGGAGCCCGCCCGCGCCATTCCCATTCTCGCCCAGCTCGCCGAGGGCCTGGGCGCCATTCACGAGAAGGGCATCATCCACCGCGACCTCAAGCCCCAGAACGTCGTGCTCACGCTCACCGCGCGCGGCGAGCAGGCGCGGCTGCTCGACTTCGGCATCGCGCGCCTGATCGAGATGGGCGAGCTCGACACGCTGAAAGGCCTGCCCGACAACCCGCTCATCAGCCACCCCGGCCAGGTCGTCGGCACTCCGGCGTTCGTGGCGCCCGAGCAGGCGACCGGCAAGCCGCTCGACGCCCGCACCGACGTCTACGCGTTCGGCGTGCTCGCGTACCGGCTGCTCTCGGGGCAGTTCCCGTTTCCGGGTCCGAGCTCGAACGACTTCTTGAAGCAGCACATCGGCATGGCGCCGAAGCGGCTCGAGGAGGCGCGGCCCGAGCTGGCCGAGCACGGCAAGCTCGTCACGCTCGTGATGCAGTGCCTCGAGAAGAACCCCGAGCTGCGGCCGCAGAGCGCGCACGCGCTGTACGAGCGGCTGCTCGAGCTGATGCCGCAGAGTCCGTACGACTCGTCGGTGACGACGCCGGCGCGGCGGGTGCTCGCTCCGGCCCAGGCGACGCCGGTGCCGCCCGCGAAGGAGGCCGCTCCCGCGGCGGCCGAGGACTCGGGCGCCCGCTGGCGCGACGCTCAGGCGAGGGCGGCGGCGGCGACGCAGGCGTGGTTGCAGAAGGCGCAGAAGGGTCTCACCCTGGCGCAGCGCGTGCCGGCCGAGTGGAAGCGCAGCCTGCTCGTGGTGGCCGGCCTGCTCCTCGCGGCGCCCGCGGTGTGGGCGATGCTGCCTCCGTCGAACGCCGAGCGCGCCGCGAAGCTGCTCGAGCAGGGCCGCGGCGAGGCGGCGCTGTCGCTGCTCGACGCGAAGCTGCAGGACGCCACGTGGGAGGCGCCCGAGCTGTACTCGCTGAAGGCCGCGGCGCTGCACCAGCTGAAGCGCGAGCTCGACGAGCGCGAGGTGCTGCGCTCGAACCCGTACCAGTGCCTGCTGCAGGCGCACCCGCTGCTGCTCGACGCGCTCGCGGAGGACTTCGGCCGCACGGAAGACGACGTCGAGCTGAAGGCGCTGATCAAGATCGTGCCCCGCGAGATTCTCGAGCCGCACTTCGACCTGCGCTCGCGCGAGAAGGGCAGCGAGCGGCAGTGGGGCGCGCTGCGCTGGCTCGATCTGCTGCGCAAGAAGGAGCTGCAGGGCGCGCTCGGCGCCCGCTACATCTCGTCGCTGCAGGCGACCGACTGCACCATTCGCGGCAGCGCGGCGCGCCGCATCGCCGAGCTGAACGTGCGCGAGGCCATCGATGCGCTGCGCGCGCTGTCGGAGACTCCGAAAGAGAAGACCGACGACGGCCTGGTGAACTGCGGGCAGGACGAGGCGGCCGAGGCGATTCGGGAGCTGAAGCGCGAACCATGAGAGCTCTCGTGGCAGTGCTGCTCGCGGCCGCGGCGTGCAGCCCGAAGCCCGCGCCGCCGCCGCCGGCCGACATCGTCCACGTCACGGGCCTCGCGAACAACCACGTCGCGAGCTGCACCGACGACTCGGTGTGCGGCGGGCAGGAGCCTCCGCTCGGAGGCCCGCACTGCGGGAGCACGCTGCCCTGCCGCGTGCACGCCACGGCGCAGGGCCGCTGCCAGTGGATCCACAACCTCGAGCACGGGCACATGGTGCTCGCGTACAACTGCCCGTCGGGCTGCCCGGAGATCGTGCAGGCGCTGAGCGAGTTTCAGCGGAGCACGCCGCGCACGCTGGTGACACCGGACCCGAAGCTGACGACGAAGGTCGCGGCGATCGTCTGGGGCTACTCGTGGTCGGCCGACGCCGTCGACACCGCGAAGCTCGACGCGGTGCGCTCGTATCAAGACGCCGACGCGCCCGAAGCGGGCCTGGGGTGCCTGCCGTGAAGCTCTTCGCGATCGGCGACACGCATCTGCCCTCGACCCGCGGCAAGGACATGGAGCGCTTCGGGTGGACAGGCCACCCCGAGCCGCTGCGCGCCGCGTGGGACGCGAAGGTCGGCGCCGACGACTTCATCATTCTCGCCGGCGATCTCTCGTGGGCCACGCGCCCCAACGAGGCCGAGGGAGACCTGCGCTGGCTCGACGAGCGCCCCGGCAAGAAGGTGCTGCTCAAGGGCAACCACGACTACTGGTGGGGCGACTCCCGCTCGAAGCTCGAGAAGACGCTCGCTCCTTTCCCGTCGTTCGTCGGCTTCCTGCACAACTGCGCCGTCGAGCTCGGCCCGTGGCTCATCGCCGGCACGCGCCTGTGGACCACGCCCGAAGCGCCCCCCATGCCCGACGGCGAGATGGGCGACGAGAGCGCAGACCTCACGTACGTCGAGCGCGAGTCGCGCCGGCTGCAGGCCAGCATCGACGACGCGAAGAAGAAGAAGGGCATTCGCATCGCGGCCGTGCACTTCCCGCCGCGCTACGTGAACGGCCTCGACACCGCGTTCTCGCGCATCATCGAGGCGTGGGCGCCCAAGGTCTGCGTCTACGGCCACCTCCACGGAGAGCAGGGCATCGCGGCCGGCTTCACGGGCGAGAAGAACGGCGTGCGCTACGTGCTCGCCTCGTGCGACGCGGCCGGCTTTTCCCCCGTGCTGCTCGACGAGTGCTGACGCTCCCCTGGCAGCCCGACGAGGTCTACCGGCCGCGCACCGCCGACGGAGCCACCATCGCGCTCGGCCGCTATCACCCGCGCGGCCGGCGCCGGTTCGTCGAGCCCGTCGTGCTCGCGCACGGCCTCGGCGCGAACCGCTTCGATCTCGACTTCGACGAGCGCTACTCGCTGGCGCGCTACCTCGCCCGCCGCGGCTTCGAGGCCTGGGTGCTCGAGCTGCGCGGCCGCGGCCACGCCGGCTTCCACGGGCGTGCGACCTCGTTCGACGACCAGGCCGAGCACGACGTCACGGCGGCGCTGACCGCGATCGGAAGCCGCGTGCTGTGGGTCGGCCACAGCAAGGGCGGGCTCGCCGCGTACGCGCACCTCGCGAAGCACCCGCTCGCGCCCATCGCGGCGATCGTCACGCTCGGCAGCCCGGTCACGTTTCCGTACGCCCGGGGCCTCAAGGTGTTCGCCTCGATCGCCTCGCCGCTGTTCGCGCTGCCGGTGATTCCGCTGCGGCTCGCGACGCGGGTGGCGACGCTCACCGGCCTGCCGCCCGAGCCGATCGGCAGCTACCTCGTGAACCCGAAGAACCTCGAGCCGCGGGTGGTGCGCCAGGCCATCTACAACGTGAGCGCCGACGTCTTCGGCGGAGTCGCGCGGCAGTTCGCGCGCTGGGCGTCGCACGGCCGCTTCGACTCCAACGAGGGCTTCGACTACTTCGAGGGCATGCGCGCCATTCGCGCGCCGGTGCTGCTCATCGGCGGCACCGAGGACAAGCTCGCGCCGCTCGAGGGCGTGCTCGCGGCGAAGCGCGTGCTCGGCGGGCCGGTGCACGAGCACGTCGCGCGCGGCTACGGGCACGGCGACCTGACGGTGGGCCTCAACGCGCCGGAGCAGGTCTTCCCCGAGGTCGCGGCCTTCCTCGAGCAGCACGCGACTCCTTTGTGAGGTTGCACTCAGTACGAGCAGGTGCCGGGCTGGCCGAAGCCGCCGCCGTAGCAGCTGTACGAGACGCAGTGGCGGTGCTCAGTGCAGCGGGCGCCGCCGTGCAGCGGGGCGGCGCACCGACCCCAACGCGTTCCAGCATCCGACGTGAAGCCCGCGTCCAGGTCGCAGATTCTGGTGTAGCAGGAGTCCGGCAGGCTGCAGGCGGAGCCCGTGCGGCGTGCCATGGCGGCACCATCGTCCGCGTGTTTCAGCGATGAGACAGTGGAGCAGGCGGGCAGCCGGCCGGCCGGCGTCGCGCCTACATCGTGCGCGCCCGCAAGCCCCCGGAACCGGCGCGCATTTCGCGGGCACGACGCGTGGATTGTACGCGCCGCATGAACCGCATGCTCGCCACCGTCCTGCTGGTCCTCTCCGCCAACGCCTTCGCCTCGGAGCTCGACGTCCCGCTCAACGGCCGCGCCCCGCTGAAGTCGAAGAAGGCGATTCACGAGGTCACCGTCCGCGACCCGTCGCTGATGTCCGTCTTCGTCTCCGACGGCACCGTCTCGCTCGAGGGCAGGAAGAGCGGCATGTCGGCGGTGACCATCGAGTACGCCGACGGCGAGCTCGAGCGCATGCTCGTGGTCGTCGGCGACGGCCAGAACTCGGCGGGCATGAGCGCCGAGCAGGCGAAGACCATCGACGTGAAGCAGGGGCAGAAGGCGCAGGCGAAGACGCTGAAGGAGCGCGTGAAGAGCGCGCTGTGATCGTGCGAGCGCTCAACGGCCCCCTCACCCCGGCCCTCTCCCCTACGAGGGGAGAGGGAGCGCGTTGTCGGTCTACGGCGACAGGTCCTTCTCCAGCGCCTTCAGCGCGGTCGCCGCGGCGCTGTGCCCGCAATCCGGCTCGCCCTTCTTCTGCGCATCCTTGAGCCGCTTCAGCGCATCGAGCGCCGTCGGGTTGCGCAGCTCACCGAGCCGCTGCGCCGCGATGCCCCGCACCCGGCAGTCGCTCGCGAACAGGTTCTCGACGTACAGCTCGACGAGCGGCAGGCCCTGCCCGGCGAACTCGAGGTCGACGAAGCGCAGCGCGCCCCACCGCGCCCAGGCGCTGGTCTTGCGCAGCGCGAGCTCGCGGTCGTCGGCCGAGCCCTCCGACGGCCCGACGGCCAGCAGCTGCAGGAGCGGCAGCACCTGCGCCTTCGGGTAGTCGAGCAGCACCTTGCGCACCGGCGGAGACTCCTTCCCGCTGTCATGCCGGCCGAAGTCGTCGGCGAGCGCCTCGATCGCCTGAAGCTCGAGCGCGGTGCCCGCGGGCACCTCTCTCATCAGCGCGAGCTCCTCGTCGTGCCGGTTCACCTGGTGCAGCGCAGCCGCCTTCAGCATGTTCAGCCGGTGATCCACCGCCGGCGACGGCGGCGTCGCGTCGTCGATGATCTGCAGCGCCTCGGAGCCGCGCCCCACCGCGATCAGCCTCCGCGCCCGCCGCGCCGGCGCGTACCAGAGCAGCCCCGCGGTCACGACCGCGGCGACCAGCGTGATCAGCCCCGTCGCCAGCCACAGCTTCCACCGCTGCTTCGGCCGCGCGCGAACGGCCGAGCCCTCGGACGCCGCGGTGCCCAGCACTCCGCTCGGCGTCGCGCCCGCCGCCCACGCCGGGTCGATGTTCGCCTTGAAGTTGCTCGTCGTGGTCGCCGTGAGCAGCAGCGGCGCCGACGCGTCGGGCATCGTCACCGAGAACCGCGCCAGCTCTTCCGCCAGCGCCACCGCGGTCTGCGGCCGGTCTCTGGGGTTCTTCGCGAGGCACGACATCACCAGCGTCGCGAGCGACGAGTGCGGGAAGAGGTGCGGCGCCACCTCGAGCAGCTGCTTCGGTGCCTTGGCGGCGTGCTGCATCACGTACTGCTGCAGGTCCGGCCCGTCGAACGGGAGCTGCCCCGAGAGCAGGCGAAACGCGACGATGCCGAACGCGTAGATGTCGCTGCGCGCGTCGAGCGGCTGGCCCAGCGCCTGCTCGGGCGAGAGGTACTCGGGCGTGCCGAGCACGAGCCCGACCTGCGTCACGTTGCCCGTGCCCGGAGCGCCCGCCTCGGGCTGCGCCAGCCGCGCGATGCCGAAGTCGAGCAGGCGCGCCAGCTCGCCGCCGGGCGCGTGCGTGAGCATCACGTTCTCGGGCTTCAGGTCGCGGTGCACGATGCCCTTCTCGTGAATCGCGGCCAGCCCCTGCGCGAGCTGAATGAGGATGCGCAGGCAGCGGTCGGGCGGGAACTTCTCGGTGCGCAGCGCGTGCTCGAGCGTGAGCCCGTCGGCGTACTCCATGACGAGGCACGCCGAGGCGCCGTGCATGCCGAAGTCGATGACGCGCACGACCGACGCGTGATCGACGCTCGACAAGAGCAGCGCCTCGCGGCGGAACCGCTCGGCCATGCCGTGCTGGAGCGAGAGATCTTCGCGCAGCACCTTCACCGCGCACGCCCGCCCCAGCGACACCTGCTCGGCGTAGTAGACGAGGCCCATGCCGCCTTCGCCGAGGAGCTTCTTCAAGCGGAAGCGCCCTTCGAGGATCAGCGTCTCCTCGGGAAGCGGACGCTGCTTGGCGACGGTATCGTGCACGGCCCGCCGCCGTCTTAACGTAGTGTGCGTCGCATGAGAACGAGACCGATGGCGGTCTGGCTCTGGCTCGCGGCGTGCTCCGGCGGTACGAGCGCGCCCAAGGCGCCCGACCCCGCGAAGTCGACCGTGGTGCTCGACCGTTCGACGGAGGTCGCGAACGACACGAGCGAGATCGAAGCCGTGGTGACCGGCCTCGACGGCGACGGCATGCCGCTGACCGATACGACCGTGAAGGTCGAGCTCTCGGGCGCCGGCGCGAACGTGCGGCCGTCGTCTGGGGGGCTCGACCCCTCGGGCAAGGCGACGGCGTTGCTGCGCTCGAGCCTCGCGGAAGAGAAGACGGTGACCGTCACGCTGACGAAGGACGGAAAAGACGTCGTGCTCGACATGAAGCCGAAGGTGAAGTTCGTGCCCGGCACCATCGATCGCATCGTCTTTGCGAATCAGCCCGTGACGGTCGACGCCGGCACGGTGATGCCGCCCATTCACGTGAAGGTCGTCGATCGCTTCCGCAACGTCGTTCCTTCGCCGCAGCTCACGGTGGAGATCAGGCTCGCCGAGGGAACCCCGGGCGCGGTGCTCACCGGTGGAGCCGCGAAGACGACCGTCGACGGCGGCGTGACCTTCGACATGCTCAGCGTCGATCGCGCAGGCACCGGCTATGGCCTGCAGCTGCGGCAGGTCGGCCCGCCGGGGTGGGCCGACGACAGCGAGCGGTTCAACGTGACGCCTTGAGGCGCTTCGCTTCCTTGCAGCCGTCGCTGGAGCCGGCGTCGCACGCCTGCGCGTAGAGGCTGGCCGCGCGCTCGGCGTCGGCGGTGAGCTCACCGCTGCCGCGCTCGACCATCGCGGCCAGCGCGCTGCAGCCGGCGGCGTCTCTGAGCTCGCAGCCGCGCTCGTAATGCTTCGCGGCCCTGGGCTGATCGACGCTGGCGACGCCGCGGCCATTGAACAGCGAGTCGCCGTAGTGCGTGCACGACGGGCCGTGGTCGAGGCCGCAGCCCTTCGCATAGGCCTCGGTGGCGGCCACGCGGTCGACGTTGACGCGGTGGCCGTAGTCGCCCTCCATGAGCATGGTGCCGAGCTTGTCGCAGGCGGCGCCGAGCCCGAGCTCGCACGCCTTCGTGCGCGTGGCGACGAGCGGGCGCGGCTCCTTGAACGAGGGGCGCGCCCAGAAGTCGGCGAGCGCGGCGCAGCCTTCGGCGCTCTTGGCGTCGCACGCGGTCTTCAGCAGCTCTTCGGCGCGGCGGGGGTCTTTGGACGCGAGCTTCTGGCCCCGCTCGATGCAGGACTTGAGGTCGCCGCCCGCGCAGGGGTCGTCGCCGCTGCCGCCCGCGAAGACGAAGTACGCGACGATGCCCACCGCGAGCAGCAGGATGATGACGATGCCGATGCGCATCATTCGGTCGCAGAGTATCGCGCCGCGCGCTCAACGGCCCCCTCACCCCGGCCCTCTCCCCTACGAGGGGAGAGGGGGCGCGCGTTCTAGTAGTGGCAGATTCCCGGCGCGTTGGAGCCGCCGCCGAGCCGCGCGCACCGCTGCCCCGGTGCGCACTCCGCGTCTTCGTCGCACGAGCAGTGGTTCGACTCGCACGACTGGTCGTCGACGAGCGCCGGGCACTGCGCATCGCCGCCGCCACCGCCGCCGCACGAGCAGCGCCCGCTCACGATGTTGCCGACCGAGACTCCGCGGCACGTCTGGCCGGTCGCGCAGGCGCCTCCGCACATGCCGCAGTTGAGCGGATCCGACGAGAGGTCGCGGCAGGAGGTGCCGCAGCACACCGCCGCCGGATTCGCGGCGTCGCACGGGCGCAGGTTGCACGCCGGGTTCGCGCAGTCGCACGACGGAGCACCGGCGTCCGGCACGACGACGCCGGCATCCGGCACCGGTGCGACGCCCGCATCCGGCATCGGCATCGGCATCGGTTGTGGCTGCGGCTGCGGCTGCGGAGACGGCGCCGGCACGTCCGGCTCGGTCGCGCAGCGCCCCGCCACGCAGAACAGCCCGCGCCCGCACTCGTGAGCCGCGTCGCACTCCTTGCCGACGAGGTCCGTCTGCGCCGGAAGGCACGCAGCCAGCAGCAGCACACCGAGCGCGCGCGTCACCGCAGGTCCTCCCTCAGCAGCGCCTCGTGACCGCGCCGCACCAGCACGGTGCGCGTCACCTCGTTGCCCGTCTTCGGGTTCTTCAGCTTCACGCGGACCTCGCCCGCCTCCAGCGGCACGCCCGCGATCGGGGTCTCGCCGAGCCTCTTGCCGCCGACCCACACCTCGGCCCAGGGAATCGCGTCGACCGTCAGCGAGCCCATGCCCGGCCGTGGCGGATGGGTGCGCTTCGCCGGCCTCGAGCGAACCTCGCGCACCCGCGGCGGGGGCACCGGCAGCTCCGGCAGCGCGTCGGCCACCTCGGGCTCGGGCTCCTCGACCGGCTCCATCGGCTCCGGCTCCGGAGCGACCACCACCGGAATCGGCTCGGGCACGAACGGCTCCGGCTCCGGAAGCAGCATCAGCACCGTCATCGCGACCGCGGTCAGCCCCGCGCCGAGCGCCGCCGCCTTCCACCCGCGCGCGAACACCGACGGCGGCGGCACCGGCGACACCGCGGTGTCGTTCGGCAGCTGCCACGGCCGCGACCCGGTGTGCGTCTCGAGCTCCCGCGTCGCCTCGACCGTCGCCGCCAGCGCCGGAGCGCACAGCGCCTGCACCAGCGCCCCGAGCTCGCGCGCCGCGCCGTGCGGCGGAGGCGGCAGCGCCTCGCACACCGCGCGCCCGTTCGGGAAGCGGTCGTGAGGGTTCTTCTCGGCCGCCTTCGCGAGCGCCGAGCACAGCCGCGGGTCGAGGTCGGGCCGGAAGCCGAGCAGATCCGGAAACGGGTCGAGCACGGCCGCCCGCATCGTCTCGGAGATGCCGCCGCGCAGGAACGGCGACCGAAGCGTCGCCACGTGCGCCAGCGTCGCCGCCGCCGCGAACAGGTCGGCGCGCAAGTCCACCCACTGCCCGCGCGCCTGCTCCGGCGCCACGTACTCGCACTTGCCACGCACGCGCCCCGGCTCGGTGAAGTGTGGAGACGTCTGCGCCTTCGCGATTCCGAAGTCGGTGATCTTCACCTCGCCGTCCACCGACACCAGCACGTTCTGCGGCGAGATGTCGCGGTGCACGATCGACAGCGGCAGCCCGTACCCGTCGTTCAGCGTGTGCGCGTGGTGCAGCCCCTCGAACAGCTGGTGGGCGATGTGCAGCACGAGCTCGGGCGCGAGCACCTGGCGCGCCCGAGCGAGGCCCGCGATCAGCGCGGTGAGCGGCACGCCCGCCACCAGCTCCATCGCGAGGTAGTAGCGGTTGCCGTCGACGCCGACGTCGAGAATGCGCACCACGTTCGGGTGCGCCATGTGCGCGACCAGCCGCGCCTCGTTGATGAACATCTCCACCGCAGGCCGGTGCTCCGACAGGTGCGGCAACAGCAGCTTCAGCGCGACCGGCCCGCCCGTGCCGTCGATGCGCGCCGCGACGTACACCTCGCCCATGCCGCCGTGACCGAGCCGCTGCCCGAGCACGTACGGGCCGATGGTGTAGAGCGACATCGCGAGCTCGATGCTCACCGCCACCTCCAGAAGAGGATGCCGGAGGTGATGCCGCACACCAGCGCACCCGCGAGCAGGACGTTCGCAGCCGCCGCCGAGCCCATCGCACGCTCGTCGAACGCCCGCGCATCGGAGGCCCAGCGCGCCGACCGCGCCGACTGCACGTCGCCGTTCGCCCAGACCGCGAGCGCCGACCCGACGCCGAGCGAGAGGGCCCCGCCCGCAGCCAGGCTCCACGCGATCCACCGGGGCGGCTCGGGCGCCGGCGGCTCGATCGGCCGAAGCACGATCGTGAGGGGCTCCTCCGGAGGGTGCGGTGGCGGCGACAGCGGAGGAGGAGGCGGCGGCGGCGCCGGCACCCTCGCCCGCGCGCGCTCGAACACGGCCTGCACCTTCGGCGAGGCGTCGTGCGGCCCTTCCGCCTGCGGGTCGGCCTCGAGCAGCGTCAGCCATGCAGCCTCGGCCTCGTCGGCGCGGCCCAGCGCCACCAGCGCGCGCGCGCGCAGCTCCACCGCGTCGCGGCCGCGCACGCCCTCGAGCGTCTCGACCACCGCCTGGAACTTCATCGCCGCGTACTGGGCGCGGGCGTCGTCGAGCGGGGCAGAGGCTCCGAGAAGTACGAGCACGAAGACCACGCCGGCCCTCGGTGCAGAAACCACGCCCCTCGCGGAACCCCGCGCAAATCCGCGGGCTGTTCAATGACGAGACGCGGCGAACCCCCATGCGCGCACCGGTCGAGTTGCCCACTGCAGTTCTCACCCAACCCCGCGTGCTCCCGGACGATTTCGTCGCCGGGCCCGGCGCGTGGATCACCTTCGGGGTGGCCGGCAACACAGTGACCATGAGCTTCCGCTCGGGACTTCTCGCGGCCGCAGTCGTGGTTCTCTCGTCGGCGCCGGCCTTCGCCGGCCACCGCCATCACTGGTGGCATCGCCACCACCGCATCGCGATCGCGCCGCTCGTCATCCCGCTGCCGGTGCCGCACGTCGTGCCGGTGCCGCTGCCCATCTTTCCCGCGCCGGTCGTGATCGCGCAGGCGCCGCCCCCCGTGGTGGTCGAGAGCGATGACTTCTCGGCGCCGCCGCTCGTGGTCGCGCCCGTCGCGCCCGTGGTGGTCGCGCCGGTCGCGCCGCCTCCGCCGCCTGCGCCGGTCGTCGTGGCTCCCGTGGCTCCCGCGCCTGCTCCCGCCCCGGTGGTGGTGGCGGCGCCCGTCGTCGTTCAGCAGCAGCCGCAGGAGGACACCTCGTTCCGCCGCCTCGCCGTGAAGTACTCGCCCGGCATCTCGGCGGTCGTCGACATCGACGAGAAGGAGTTCGGCCCCGCGACGTTCACGAACGTCATCGGGGCCGAGTTCCGGCTCTCGCGCTATTTCGCGCTCACCGGCGGCCTCGAGATTCGCGAGGGCTCGCGCAGCTGGCAGATCCCCGGCCTCAAGGTCTCGCTGTTCCCGAACTCGCGCGTTCACCCGTTCGCGCAGGGCGCCCTCGCGCTCAACCAGGTCGACGGCACCGGCTCGAACCGGTTCTCGCTCGGCGTCGTCGGCTCGGCGGGCCTCGACATCACCGTCTTCCGCTGGCTGTTCCTCAGCGCCGAGGCCCGCTACGCGGTGACCCCCGGCAACTGCTGCGCCCTCCCGCGCGTGGCCGGCCTCGTCGGCGTCGGCGTCCAGCTCTTCTAAGCCGAGGCCGATAGCCGGCGCGCTTCGTCGTTGCCGACTGCGCGCGGTGCTCGCGTACAACAGCAGTACGCTCCGCGCCGTGCTCGCCGGCGCCTCGAATCGCTTGGCTCTCGGCCTCGGATGATTCGCGGTGCACGTCCGACGGGAGCCCCGATCGCAGCGCTGCCGACTCTGCTCAGCGCTCCATGCACTCGCCGTCGGTCTCCCAGAGATCGACGTCGTCGACGAAGATCGTCTGCCCCGCCTGCCCGTTGATGATGCGCACGCGCAGCGAGAGCGACGTCCCCGCCTGAACCGGCACCTTCAGGTTCGTGACCATCGGCGCCCGCGCCCAGTCAGCGGTCACCGGCGGCGGGAAGCTCCAGGCCGTGCCGCCGGACCCCGGCAGCAGCTCGTACCGCATGTCCGTCGCAGTGCCCCTCACCCACATGCGAATGCAGTACGCCTTCCCGCTCGTGCTCGCGATGACGCGGCTCACGCCGAACTGCAGCGAGCCCGCGTCGGTCGCGGTGCCCTTCCCCGCGTACGTCCCGGTGTGACCGCCCGTCGCGAGCTCGAACGTGCCGAGCTGCGCCGACCAGTCCACGCCGCCGTCGCACTCGAACGACGGGTCCGGCATCAGGTTCGGCGGTGACAGCGTCGCGGCGCCGCAGGCCGCCGGCGTGCCGGAGTCGGGTGGAGAAGGCTGCGGGCTGCAGGCGAGGAGCAGGACGAGGAGCGGAGCGCGCATCGAGGCGCCGCACCTCACTCCAGGCCGGCCGCCATCGTCCAGCGCCCGTTACCGCTGCCCCAGAAGTAGGGCCCGACCACGACCTCCTGCGGCACGTCGGTGTTGTTCGCCATGCGCCCGCGGAACGTGCTCGGCGTCGCGCTGAGCAGCGCGTTGTTCGTCAGATCGCAGATCGCCGCGCCGCTCGGCCGCGCCCCCTGGAAGTCGATGTTCGCGGGTCCCCACATCCGGTACTCGAGCACCAGCGCGCGCCGGGCGGGAATCGTCACGCGGTACCACGCGCGCTCGTCGCCGCACGTCTTCGTGATGTTCCCGCACACCTGCGTGCACACGCCGCCGTCGGGCAGGTTGAGGCTGGGCGCGCTCGCGTTCGTGACGCCGTAGGTGTTGTAGCGCTCCAGCACCTCGTGCGTGATGTTGCCCATGAAGCTCGTCGGCCCCGAGAACGTCGAGCGCACGGCCAGGTCGACCGGGTTCGCGCACGTGTACGGGTTCCCGTAGATGACGTCCGTCTTGATGACCGGCACCGAGCCGGTCGTGCTGTTGTTCGCGCCCCCGATCTGCGCGCCGAGGCCGTTGCGCCACCGCTCGCTCACGTTGCCGCTGCCCTGGTAGCTGCCGACCGCGGTGAGCCGCGACGACGGGCCGGCGTCGACCGCGAAGATGCGCTCGTCGTTCGTCGCCGCCAGCATCCCCGCGAACGGCTGCGTGCCGATCACCGTCGGCTGGCCGCAGTTCAGATCGTCGAGCGGGAAGTACGCACACGGAGCCGAGTTGAAGTTCATCGCGCAGGTCACCGGAGCGATGCACATTCCCGCGGTGCACTGCGTACCCGCCGAGCACGTCATCCCGCACATGCCGCAGTTCAGGTTGTCGGCCTGCACGTCGATGCAGCGGCCTCCGCACAGCCGCTGGCCCATCGGGCACTGGCACGCCCCGCCGCTGCACGTCTCGCCCATCGCGCAGCGCCGCCCGCACGCGTTGCAGTTCAGCGGGTCGTTCATCAGGTCGGCGCACGTGCCGCTGCAGAACGTGAGGCCCGAGCCCGCGCACGCGCAGCCGCCGTCGGTCTGGCACGCGCCCCCGCCGCAGCTCTTGCCGCACCGGCCGCAGTTCGCGGGGTCGGTCGCGAGGTTCACGCACGCGCCGCCGCACAGGGCCAGGCTCTGGGGACACGTGCACACGCCGCCGACGCAGTTGCGCCCGCCGCCGCACGCATCGCCGCACGCCGAGCAGTGCTGCGGGTCGGTCTGCGTGTCGACGCACGCGCCGTTGCACAGCGTGCGGCCCGGCATGCACCCCGACTGCACGCACTGGCCGCCCACGCACGCCTCCGCCGCTCCGCACGCGCGGCCGCACTGCCCGCAGTGCTGCGCCGACGTCGTCAGGTTCGCGCACGCGCCGCTGCACGCGGTCTTGCCGGCCGGGCACACGCAGCGGCCCTGGCTGCACACCTCGCCCGCCGGGCACAGCACGCCGACGCACGCGGCCTCGACGCAGTTCCCGCCGTAGCAGACCGACAGCGGGTCGCACTCGACGCCGTTGCAGCTCGTCGGCAGGCACACGCCCGTCGCGCAGCGCGTGCCGCCGTCGCACCCCTGCCCGCAGCCGCCGCAGTTGTTGCTGTCGAGCTTCACGTCGGTGCACTGCGTCGCGCACACGATGCCGCTGCTGCACTGGCACGTGCCGTTCGCGCACGCGTTGCCGGCCGAGCAGATGACCCCCACGCACGAGCGCTCGGTGCACGCCCCGGCGAAGCACACCGACAGCGGGTCGCAGTCTTCGTTCGGGCAGTCGTCGGCGACGCACACGCCCTTCGCGCACGAGCTGCCGGCCGCGCACGCGTTGCCGCACCCGCCGCAGTTCGCGTCGTCGAGCTCGAGGTCCACGCACTGCCCCGAGCACGTCGTGCGTCCCGGGCCGCACACGCACGCGCCGCCGCTGCAGACCTGGCCGGCGGGGCAGAGGACTCCGACACATTCTTTCTGCGTGCACAGGTTCTGGAAGCAGACGCTGCCCGGGTCGCACGGCATGCCGTTGCACGAGGTCGGAAAGCAGCTGCCGTTCGCGCACGCGCTGCCGTCGCCGCACGCGTTCTCGCACGTGCCGCAGTGGGCGTCGTCGAGCGCCAGGTTCGCGCACGCGGCGCCGCACGCCGACTGGGGAGCCGTGCACGTCGCGACCGCGGGCGGCGTACTCGGGCAGGAAAGGAGCAGCACGCAGAGGGCCGCGGGGCGCAGGGCGCGGAGCATGAACCCAAGCTTAGCCCGCCGCTGTGCTATCTCGTCGGCCAGCCGTGAAGTCCCTGCTCCCCCTCCTCTTCCTCGCCGCCGCCTGCAGCAAGCCGGGCGGCCAGACCGTCGACTTCCGCCACAAGAAGCCCGCGGGCGGCAAGCCGGTCGCGACGTGGAGCGGCGACTCCATCACCGACGTCGAGCTCAAAGGCCGCTTCGCCGAGATGAGCCCGTACCAGCGCGCCCGCTACCAGACGCTCGAGCAGCGGCGCGACTACGTCGACGGTCTCGCGCGCTTCGAGCTGCTCGTGCAGGAGGCGCAGAAAACGGGGTTCCACAACGACCCCGAGGTCGTCGAGGCCGCCAAGAAGGTCATGGTGCAGCGGCTGCTCGCCTCGGAGCTCGACGCGAAGACGTTCACCGTGCCCGACGAGAAGATCCAGGCGTACTACGACGCCCACAAGAGCGACTTCGTGAAGCCCGCGATGACCCGCCTCGCGCACGTCTTCTTCAAGCCCGAGCACCGGGAGCAGGCCCAGAAAACCCTCGACGACGCCTTGAAGCTGCAGCCGCTCGACTACGCCGGGTTCGCGAAGCTCGCGCGCGAGCGCAGCGAGGAGCCGCGCACGCAGCCCATCGAGGGCGACATGCGCTTCCTCTCCGACGAGGAGCTCTCCGCGCAGTTCGGCCCCGAGCTCGTCGAGGCCCAGAAGGAGCTCACGCAGGTCGGCAGCGTCTACCCGAAGCTCGTCGAGACGAAGGCCGGCTTTCACGTGCTGCGCCTGCAGGGCCGGCAGATCGAGCTGAACGTCACCGTCGACAAGGCGAAGACGCAGATTCAGATGACGCTGCTCAACGAGGCGAAGCAGGAGCACTACCGCTCGCTCCTCGAGCGCTTGAAGAAGGAGTCCGGCTACCGGGTCGACGAAGAGGCGCTCGGTGCGGTCGAGGTCGACGTGAAGGCTCCGGCGCTCGAGGCCAAGGGCCCGCAGCCCGGCTTCGTGCCGCCGCCCGAGCCGAAGGCGGTGGTGCGGTGAGGGCGCTCGTCATCGCCACCCTCGGCGCCATCGCCGGTTGCCCGGAGCAGGCGCGGCCGAAGACCGACCCCGACGCGGTGGCCACCATCAACGGGGAAGTCGTGTCGAAGGGCGAGTTCGAGATCGAGCTGTCGCGCGAGCTGCAGGCGATGGAGGGCGTACCCCCGCGCACTCCCGAGCAGACCGAGCCGTTCAAGCAGGCGCTGCTCGAGACGCTGATCGAGCGGGCGGTGCTGCTGCAGGCCGCGAAGGCCGCCCAGGTGAACGTGACGGCCGACGAGGTCGACCGGCGGGTGCTCGCGCTCGCGAGCGAGTACCCGGCCGAGAGCTTCGACGCCGCGCTCGCGCAGGGCCAGACGACGCGCACCGAGCTCGAGCGCAAGACGCGCGAGCAGCTGATCATCGAGAAGCTGTTCGACAAAGAGGTCTACGCGCGCGTGGCGGTGACGGAAGATCAGATCCGCCGGCACTTCGACGAGCACGTCGCCGAGTTCACCGAGCCCGAGCAGGTGCGCGCGTCGCAGATCGTGGTGAAGGGGCTCGACGAGGCGAAGAAGCTCCAGCAGCAGCTGTGGGCGGGCAAGAAGTTCCCCGACCTCGCGCGGCGCTACTCGCTCGGCCCCGAGGCGCGCGTCGGCGGCGACCTCGGCTTCTTCCCGCGCGGCGTGATGCCTCCGCAGTTCGACGAGGTGCTGTTCAAGCTGCCCGTCGGCCAGGTCTCCGAGGTCGTCTCGACCGATTACGGCTTCCACCTCTTCAAGGTGGTGGAGAAGAAGCCGGGCCGGAAGCGCGAGCTCGCCGAGGTGCGCGGGAAGATCGAGACGCAGCTGCTCGGCGAGCTGCGCGAGAAGGCCCAGAAGGACTACGTGAAGTCGCTGCGCTCGGTCGCGGTGGTCGCCGTCAACGCCGAGGCGCTGCAGAGCGTCAGCAGCCGGCCGATGCGGCCCAAGGCCCAGGAGCCCTGAGGTCGCTCCGGGGCGTCGCCGGCCGGCCTTCAGCTGCCACCCCGAGCGCGCTGTGGTAGCGCGGGGGGATGAACCGTTCCCGCGCCGCGGTCGCCGTCGTCACAGCACTGCTCGCCTGCAGCCCGCCGCCCGATGGCGGGACGGGAGGCGGCAGCGGAACCGCCGGCGGTAGCGCGACGGCAGGCGGCGCGACGGCAGGTGGTGCGACGGCAGGCGGCGCGACGGCAGGCGGCGCGACGGCAGGTGGTGCGACCGCAGGTGGTGCGACGGCAGGCGGCGCGACGGCGGGCGGCGCGACGGCGGGCGGCGCGACGGCAGGTGGCGCGACGGCGGGTGGTTCCACCGCAGGCGGCGCGACGGCGGGTGGCTCAACTGCAGGCGGCGCGACGGCGGGCGGCTCCACCGCAGGCGGCGCGACAGCGGGCGGCTCGGGCCAGGTGCTGTCGTGGGCGCCCGCGCCGGTCGACTTCGGCTACGTCACGCCCGGCCTCACCGTGCAGCGCACGCTGACGTTCACGAACGCGGGGAGCGTCGCGGTGAACGTCACGCTCGCGACCCCGTCGCCGTTGGACTTCAGCGTCATGGGCGCGAGCGCGTTCACCGTGCCGGCGAACGACAGCTGGCCGGTGACGCTCAACTTCCGGCCGCAGCTCCTCGGGCTGAGGCAGGGCACGCTGAGCTTCACCACGAGCCTCGCCGCCCAGCCGAACGGCCAGGTCACGCTGCGCGGCGTCGGCGGAGGCCCCGACATCGACGTCACGTCGCCGCTCGCGTTCGGGCAGGTCGCCTACTTCGCGGGGAGCTCGCAGACGCGCGCGCTCGCGGTGCGCAACGTGGGCACGGTGCCGGCGCCGCCGGATCCGAACGGGAACCTGCGGCTCGGCGCCATCACGATCACGGCTGCGAACGCGCAGTCGACGGCATCGGAGCTCGCCGTCACGCTCCCGGCCTCGTACGACCCGATGGTCGGTCTGGTCGCCACGGCCGGCTCGAACGCCACGGACCTCACGGTGCGCCTCACGCCGTCGTCAACCGGCATGAAGGCGTACGACGTCGCGATCGCCTCCAACGACCCCGACGAGCCGTCCGTCACGGTGCGTGTGACGGCCGACGTCATGACCCTTCCCGCGTGCACGCACACGGTGACGCCCTCCTCGCTCGAGTTCGGGCTCGTCGCCTCCGGCGCGACGCGCGTGCAGCCGATCACCATTCGCAACACCGGCACCTCGGCGTGCCTCGTCTCCGACGTCCGCATGGCGAGCGGAGCACCGGCCGGCTTCAGCATCGAGGCCCTGCCGGCCTCGAACACGATCGCCGCGGGAGCCTCGCTCACCGCGCAGGTGCGTTACGCGCCCGACGGCCTGAGCGTCACCACCGTGAGCACGCTCTCGACGAGCGTGCAGTTCCAGATCTCGGCGCCGAGCCCGAGCGTCAGCGTGCCGGTGACCGCGCAGAGCGGCGCCGACTGCCTCGTCTTCTCACCGCACGCGCGCGACTACGGGAACATCCAGACGGGCTGCCGCAGCCCGTCGCGCGTCTTCACGGTGCACAACACCTGCGTGACGCCGGTGTCGGTGGGCTCCGTGACCACCGCGGATCCGCAGTTCGCGATCACGAGCGCGCCCGCCGCGGGCACCCTGCTCCAGGGCAACTCGAGCATGCCCGGGAGCATCTCGGTCCACTTCCGGCCGTCGGCAGTGGGCGCCGCCGCCACCACGCTCCGCGTCGCCGTCACGCAGGCGGGCCAGGCGGTCGTCTATGCGCTGCCGCTGCGCGCCGCGGGTGTCGCATCGGGCGCGACGAACGTCGACACCGAGACCCTGCCCGCGGCGCCGAAGGCCGACGTGCTGCTGGTCGTCGACGACACCGGCACGATGGCCGCCAGGCAGACGGAGCTCGGCAACCAGTTCGCGGCGCTGACGCAGTACGCGACCGCCGTGGCAGCCGACTGGCAGATCGGTGTCATCAACGCCGACCCCCAGAGCCTGCTGGCCGGGCGCCTGGTGGGCGACGCGAGCAACCCGAAGATCCTGCGCCCCACCACTCCGAACGTCGCGACGCTGTTCCGCAGCAAGGTGAACCTCGGCGTCAACGGCGGCTCCATCGAGTCCGTCGTGCAGACGGCAGTGATGGCGCTGTCGACTCCGCTGCGCAGCACGGACAACGCCGGCTTCTTGCGCCGAGACGCCGTGCTCGGCGTCATCGGAATCTCCGACGCCGACGACCAGTCGAGCCTGCCGCTCTCGGCCAGCGTGGCCCGGTTCCTCGACACGAAGGAGCGGGCGACCGACGTCACGTTCAACGGCATGCGCCTCTTCACCATGCCGCCGATGTCCTGCCTGTATGAAGGGCCGCCCGGCACGCCGAACTTCGCCGCCGCGATCGCGCTGATGAACGGATCCGAGGGCGACATCTGCGCGACGAGCTGGACCGCCGACCTCGAGAGAATCGGCAAGGTCGCGTTCGGCTACCGCACGGACTTCTACCTGAACGCCGAGCCCGACCTCAGCGGCGGCCACGTCATCGTGGTGCACATCGACGGCGTCATGGTCCCCGCCGTGGCGACCAATGGAGCGACCGTGTGGACCTTCGACCCGCTCTCCAACGCGGTGGTCTTCGAGCCGGTGTTCGCGCCGGAGCCCGGCGACACGCTGACGATGACCTACAGCGTCGCCTGCATTCCGTAGGCGAGTGAGCTCATCGCCGCGGGCTGCTCTTGCGGCGCGTGGCGAGCTTGCGGCCCCGCACGCCCCCGTGCTTGCGGCGCGCGAGCGCCCGGCCGGCCTGCATCTTCTCGGCGGAGCTCGCCGTATGGCGCGGGCTGTCGACGATGCCTCCTGCGACTCCGGAGGACTGGCGAATGTTCTTCAGCATGACTCTCGACTCCTCTGCCATGTCTTAACGCCACGTCACACCGAGCGCGCGACGGCGAGCACGTCGGCCAGCACCCCCGCCGCCGTCACCAGCGCGCCCGCGCCGGGCCCCTGGATGCGCATCGGGTAGTCCGCGTATCGCCGCGTCGTGTACGTGACCAGCGACTCGGTGCCCTTGAGCTGCGCCGCGGGGTGTGACGCCTCGACCCAGCGCGGCCCCACCGACAGCCGCTTCGCCGGCACGTCGACGCGCGCCACGTACCGCAGCACCCGGCCCTGCGCCGCCTGCGTTCGCACGCGCTCCGCGGTCGGGAAGTCGAGCGTCTCGAGCGAGCTCAGGAACTGCTCCACGTCTCCGTCCGCGTGGAGCTGCACGAACGGCTCGACCTCGACGTCGCTCAGCTCCAGCTCGACGCCCGCCTCGCGCCCGAGGATGAGTGCCTTGCGCGCCACGTCGAGCCCGCCGAGATCTTCCCGCGGGTCGGGCTCGGTGTAGCCGAGCTCCTTCGCGCTGCGCACCGCCCGCGACAGCGGCGTGCCCTTCGTCAGCTCGCTCGCGAGGAAGCCGAGCGTGCCCGAGAAGCAGCCCTCGATGAGCCGCACCTCGTCGCCGGTGCGCACCAGGTCCTTCAGCGGCTCGATGACCGGCAGCCCCGCGCCGACCGTCGTCTCGTACTTCAGCTGCGCCGAGCGCGACGCCTCGAGCAGCCTCGCGCGCGCCTCGAGCGGCGCCACGAACGGCTTCTTGTTCGCCGTCACCACGTGCACGCCGCGCGAGAGCGTCGACGTGTACAGCGCCTCGAAGCCGCTCGCCGCCGTGCAGTCGACCAGCACCGCTCGCGGCAGCTGCGCCAGCGCATCGAGCAGCGCATGCGCGCCGAGCTCGGACTTCGTGTTGATCGCCGCGACGAGGTTGAGCTGCGCCGGCAGCAGCGCGAGCAGCTCGCGCCCGACGTTGCCCGTCCCGATGACTCCCACTCCCAGCCTCAAGTCGACCCGCGAGCTCATTTCGCACCGCCCGTCTGCGCCGCGTCGAGCCCGCGCCGCAGGTCCGCGATGATGTCGTCTGCGTCCTCGATGCCGACCGAGAGCCGAACGAGCTCGTCCTTGATGCCGATGGCGAGCCGCTGCTCCGTCGTCAGCTCGTAGAACGACATCAGCGCCGGCTGCTCGATCAAGGTCTCGACCCCGCCCAGCGACGGAGCGATGCGCGCCAGCCGGCACGCATCGACCAGTCGCGAGCCCGCCTGCAGGCCGCCCTTCACCTCGAACGTCACCACGCCACCGAAGCCGCTCATCTGCGCTCGCGCCGTCGCGTGGTCGGGGTGGCTCTCGAGACCCGGGTACCACACGCGCTGCACCGCGCTCTGGCCCTCGAGCCACTGCGCCACCTTCAGCGCGTTCTCGTTGTGCGCCTTCACGCGCAGCGGCAGCGTCTTGAGGCCGCGGCCGAGCAGGTACGCCGAGTGCGGGTCGAGCACGCCGCCGAGCACGCCGCGCAGGTCGCGAATCGCCTGTACGAGCCCCCCGCGACCGCTGCACGAGCCCGCGAGCAGATCGTTGTGGCCGCCGAGGTACTTCGTCGCCGAGTGCAGCACGAGGTCGGCGCCGAGCTCGAGCGGCCGCTGGTTCACCGGCGTCGCGAACGTCGAGTCGATGAACAGGAGCACGCCCTTGTGCCGCTCCTTCACCTCGGCGAGCCGCTTCACGTCGGCGACGCGCAGGTACGGGTTCGTCGGCGACTCGCTGACGATGACGCGCGTCTTGCCGGGGCGAATGGCGGCGGACAGGCCCGCGAAGTCGCCCGGCTCGACGAGCGTCGACTCGACGCCGAACTTCGCGAGGAAGCTGCCGGTGAACTGCCGCGTGCGCCGGTAGCAGTCGGACGTCAGCACCGCGTGGTCGCCCGCCTTCAGCACCGCGAGCAGCGACGTCGTCACCGCCGCCATGCCGCTCGCGAACAGCGCCGCCTCGGGAGCGCCGTCGAGCGCCGCGAGCTTCTGCTCCACGCCGCGCACCGTCGGGTTCCCGTAGCGCCCGTACTCTTCGCGCTCGAGGTCGCCGTCGAAGTACGCGCACAGCTCCCTCGTGCTCTCGAACGTGTACGTCGACGTCAGCGACACCGCCGGAGTCACCGCGTCGTGCGCGTGGCGCCTGGGGCCGGCGTGAACTGCGAGGGTCTGAAGATTTCTTTCCGACACGGCAGAAGCTCGTTCTGCCCACCGACTTCCCGACTCTTAGGGTGAGATTTGTAACGCGCGTCACCCAAGGTGGGCCAAAGTCTCGCGCGGCAGCGGGATGCTGCGAATCGACATATGAACGTATGTCGATACCGCCTGTCAAGTGGGGTGCGGGAACCGGTGGGGATCGACGCCCGCCTCGGAGGCCGCCTTGCGCACGTTGCCGTCGAACCGCGCGAGCAGGTGGGCCGCGAATTCCCGCGCGAGCTCGTCCTTCACTTCGAGGCGCACCGAGGCGTCGATCGCCGCCTTCAGCTCCGGCACGTTGCCGGGCCAGCGCTGCGCCTGCAGCGACTGGAACGACGGCCAGAAGCCCGCGGTCTTGCGCCCGTGCTCGCGCAGGAAGCGGCGCGCCAGCAGCGGAATGTCGTCGGGCCGCTCGCGCAGGGGCGGCAGCCGAACGGGAATCGCCGCCACCGCGTCGAGCACGTCGGTTGGGCCCAGCGCCGCTCCGATGATGCGCGCCTGCATCGGCTTCTCGAGCGCGTGCAGCAGCACCCACCTCACGTGCGGCTTCATCGCGTCGAGGTGGTCGAGGAAGAGCGTGCCGTCCTTCGGCAGCTCCTTCGGCGGAGCCGCCAGGTCGACCACGTGAAACGGGGGCGGCCCGATGGCGCGGGCCGCGTGCTCCTTGCCGCTGCCGCGCTCGCCGATGATCAGCACCGCGCCCGGGGCCTTTATCAGCGCGCGCATCGCCTCGATCATCGGCGGCGACACCGACTCGAGCTCTCCGAGCACCAGGCGGTGCTTCTGCTCCGCGCGCTCGAACGACAGCTCGACGTCTCCCGCGAGCAGCACGCCGGGCACCGCCACGAGGGCGTCGGCGACCTTCGCGCCGCGCAGCCGCGTGCCGTTCGTCGAGCCGGAGTCGCGCACGCGCACGCCGCCGCCCTCGAGCTCGGCGACGAGGTGGTGGCGCGACACCGTCACGTCTTCGACGCGCAGGCCGCAGTCCGCCGCGCTGCCGATCGAGAGCGGCGCTCCGGGCCCGAGCACGCCCGCGGCGATGACCCGCGTCCCCGCGCGGGCGCAGATGGCGACCGCTTCGACCGTCATGGCCTCGAGCCGAATCCGTATGGCTTCTCCCCCGGGTCGCCAAACGGCGCCGCGGGAGGCGATGCCGGCGCCGGCTCCTTCTTGCATGCGACGAGCAGCAGGACAGCGGCGGCCAGGGCGCGGGTCATGGCCGCCTTTGTTAGCATGACGTGAGATGACGTCTGAACGTCTCCCGCGGCAGCGCGTCCATAGACGCTCATTGCGATCATTGCTGGCGACTCTCGAGCCGCTGAGCGACGTCTTGCCTGAGATCGACGATCCGGTGCCCAACGCGGGACCCGCTCGCGTGAGGGACAACGCGCAGAATGGCTGCAGTATCCGGATCAGCTCGGCTCGATTGCCCAGCCGGTCTCGGTCGCGATCCTCGCGAGCGCCACGACCTCGCGGCGATCGCCGGGTCCGGCGTGGGCCGCGTGGCCGAGTGCGTCGGAACGCTCCACGCTTCGAACCCGAGGCACCGCGCGCTCAGCCGTGATCCATCAGCAGCAATGGCTACTGCTCCAGATCGTGCTACTGCTCACGCCATGAAGCGTCTGGCCGCCCTTGTTGCCCTGCTCGCGCTCCCCGCGGGGGCCGAGCTCGTCGACCGCATCGCCGCGGTCGTGAACAAAGACATCATCGCCCTCTCGGAGGTCGAGGGCCGCGCCCAGGGCGAGCTGCAGCGGATCCGCGCCGAGCCCGACCCGAAGCGCCGCTCCGAGCAGCGCGACGCCGTCATGAAGCGCGCGCTCGACTCGCTCATCGGCGAGAAGCTGATGGAGGGCCAGCTCCGCGAGCTCAACATCGACGTCTCCGACGCCGAGGTCGATCTCGGCATCGAGGACGTGAAGAAGCAGAACGGCCTCGACGGCGAGCAGTTCGAGAAGCTCCTCATGCAGGAGGGCTACTCGATGACGAGCTACCGCAACTTCATGAAGAAGCACCTCGCGCGGCTGAAGCTGATCAACCTCAAGGTCCGCAGCAAGGTGAAGGTATCGGAAGAGGACTTGAAGGCCGAGTACGCGAAGGTCGCCAAGATGGAGAGCGAAGACGCCGAGGTGCACGCGCGGCACCTGCTCGTGCAGGTCGCTCCGAAGGCGACGGCCGATCAGGTCGAAGCGGCGCGCAAGAAGGCGGCCGCGCTCGCCGAAGAGGCGCGCCAGCCGGGCGTCGACTTCATCGCGCTCGCGAAGGCGAAGAGCGAGGGCCCGTCGGCGGCCGACGGCGGCGATCTCGGCTTCTTCCGCCGCGGCGTCATGGTGCCCGAGTTCGAGCGCGCCGCGTTCAGCCTTCCCGTCGGAGGCATCTCCGACCCGATTCGCACGAAGTTCGGCTGGCACGTCATCAAGGTCGAGGAGCGCCGCGCCGTCGCCGCGAAGGGCTTCGAAGAGCTGCGCGATCAGCTGAGGAACCGCATGCTGGCGCAGCAGCTCGAGAAGTACACCGACCAGTACATCCAGGAGCTGCGCGCGCAGGCGGTCGTCGAAGTGAAGCTGTGAGGCCGCGGCCGGCGGCCAGCGGTGACGCGGCAGCGTCACAGCGGGCGGAAGACCCGGAACTGGCCGGCGGCCGCCAGAAGCCGAAGCCCAGGGTCGGAATCTCGCTGGGCTGTCCCTGCGGCATCGGCCCCGAGATCGTCGACCTCGCGCTCGAAGACGCGCGGGTGAAGAAGGCGCTCGAGCCGGTCGTCTTCGGCAGCGCCCGCGGGTTCAGCCCCGGCAAGCCCGACGCCAAGGCCGGGCGCGCGCAGCACCGCTTCATCCTCGACGCCATCGGGGCCGCGAAGCGGGGCGAGGTCGACGCCCTCTGCACGGCCCCGGTGTCGAAAGAGACGGTGATCCGCGCCGGCATCGCGTTCACCGGGCACACCGAGCTGCTCGCCGCGGCGTTCGGCAGGGAGGTGCTGATGCTGCTCGCCGGCCCGCGCCTCAAGGTCGCGCTCGCGACGAACCACCTGCCGCTGTCGAAGGTGCCCGGCGCGCTGAAGGTGCCGAAGCTGGTGGCGCAGCTGGAGCTCTTGTCTAGATCGTTGGGGGGCCGCAGCCGTCCGCGCATCGCGGTGTGCGGGCTCAACCCGCACGCGGGCGAGGGCGGCAAGATGGGGCGCGAGGAGCTCGAGATCATCGGCCCCGCGGTCGAGCGGGCGCGCGAGAGCGGCCTCGACGTCGAGGGCCCGCTCGCGGCCGACGGGCTGTTCGCGAAGCTCTCGAGCCGCAACAAGTTCCCCTACGACGCGGTGCTCGCGATGTTCCACGACCAGGGGCTGTGCGTGGCGAAGGCGCTCGACTTCCAGCGCACGGTGAACGTGACGCTCGGGCTGCCGGTGCCGCGAACCTCGCCGGATCACGGCACGGCCTATGACATCGCCGGCAAGGGCAAGGCCGACCCGGAGCCTGTGATTCAGGCTCTGTTGCTTGCGGTGAAACTCGCTACTAATCAGTGACACGTAGGCCGGCAACTCAACCCTCAGGAGCACACACCATGAAGCGCATCGTCATGTCACTGGCCGTCGCAGCGGCCCTCGTTCCCGCGGCAGCGCTCGCCTGTGACGGCGAGATGAACGCGGCCGCCTCGATCAAGAAGCTCACGGTCGCCGAGGTGGCGAAGGACAAGAAGGCGAAGGTCTTCGACGCGAACAGCAACGACTTCCGCACGAAGAACGGCACCGTTCCGGGCGCGGTGCTGCTGACCTCGTCGAGCCAGTACGCGCTCACCGAGCTGCCGGCCCAGAAGGACGCGTCGCTCGTCTTCTACTGCGCGAACACGAAGTGCTCGGCGTCGGAGCAGGCGGCGAAGCGCGCCGCCGAGGCCGGCTACACGAACGTCGCCGTGATGCCGGAAGGCCTGCTCGGCTGGAAGGCGGCCGGGCAGAAGACGGCGCCCGTGAAGCCGAACAGCTGAGCGCCCTCTTGGAAGAATCAGGGTGAGGGGCGGCCGATGCTCCTCACCCTTCTTCAGGCCTCGAGACGATTTTGCTGTTTACGACAAACGCCGATAGATTACGGTATAATTATGTCGTATACAGCAAGCAATGCAGTCACTCGATGACCTGGGCGCCGCAGTCGCGGCGCGACGAAAGCAGCTGGGCCTGAAGCAGGGCCAGGTGGCGCAGCTCGCCGGCATCGGTCAGCCGCTGCTCTCTCGCTTCGAGAAGGGGCGCGTCGCGGAGCTCGGGTTGCGGAAGTTCCTGGCGGTCTTGCAGGTGCTCGACCTCGAGGTCAGCCTCACGGAGCGCGGGCTCGCGGGAACGTTGGACGAGCTGCGCCGTGAGCGAGGCGGGCGTTGAAGCTCGCCGTCTACGTCGGAGGGCGCGACGTCGCGAGGCTGGAGCAGAGCGGCGACTTCAAGAGCGTGCTCACGTACCTGCCGGAGGTCGAATCGGCGAACCTCGTGTCGCTGACGATGCCGGTCAGGGGCGAGTCGTGGGTCTGGGACGACGTGCTTCACCCGTTCTTCCAGATGAACCTGCCCGAGGGGTACCTCCTCAAGGTCCTGCAAGAGGAGTTCGGCCCGACCGTGGGCGCGGATCCCGTCGCGCTGCTCGGAATCATCGGGCGGAACATGATCGGCCGCGTTCAGGTGGCGGCTCCGGGGACGGAGCTGAACCTGCCCCCGAGGCCGTTCGAGCTCGCCGAGGTGCTGCACGGTGACAACTCGGAACGGGAGTTCGAGAAGCTCGTGCACCGCTTCGCGACGAGCGGCGTGTCGGGCGTGGTCCCGAAGTTCCTCGACGAGCAGCACAAGGTCACGGTCGTCACGCATCAGCACATCATCAAGGGCTCGTCGGCCGCGCTCCCCTACGTCGCGCTGAACGAGCACCTGTGCATGGAGGTCACGCGGAGAGTCATGCCCGCTGCGCAGACGCAGGTCTCAGACGACGGACGGGCGCTGGTCGTCGATCGGTTCGACGTCGATGCGCGAGGCCAGCCGGCGCTGGCCATGGAGGACTTCTGCGCCCTGCTGGGCATGCGCCCCGCCAACAAGTACGAGACGACCTGGGAGCGCATCGCGAAGGCAGTCCGCGACCACGTCCCCGGCAAGACCCGGCACGAGACGTTTCAGCGGCTGACCCGGCTGTTGCTGCTCACCTACGCGCTGCGGAACTCCGATTGCCACTCGAAGAACATCGCGCTGCTCTACACGTCACGCGACGATGCACGGCTGGCTCCGGCGTACGACATGCTGACGACGACCGTCTACGCCGACTACCAGCACAGGCCGCCGGGGATCATGCTCCAGGGCAAGAAGACGTGGAGCCCCGGCAAGACGCTCGAGCGCTTCATCACCGCGACGTTCAACGTCGAGGTGCGAGAGCAGAAGAAGCTCGTCGAGCAGATCGGCGACGCCATCTCCGACGTCGGCCCGCAGGTTCGCAGCGCCATGAAACGGCATGACGGCTTCGAGGACCTGGGCAGGCGGTTGCTGCTCACCTGGCAGGAAGGGCTCGAGGGGCTCAGAGGCAGCTATGGCCTCGGCGCGTGGACACCGGGTCCCGCGTTTCGAGTCACGCCGCCGCCGAAGCAGAAGGCGAAGGTGAAGGTCGTCGGACAGTCCGATCTGCTGGGCCGCCGCCGCCGCTGACGGCCGTGCTCAGAGCCCCGCCCAGATGTAGTCGAGCGTCGGCAGGAAGTTGTTACTGCGCACGCGCACCCGGTCGCTGTAGCCGTCGGCGCCGGTCACCACCTTCGTCTCGCCGCTGTCGTAGTTCGCGTACAGCACGCCGAGCGCGATGCGGCCCTGCTTGAACACCGCGATGTCGAGCCCGAGGTGCGCGGTCACGATGAGCGGCGACACCGCCGGCGCGGGGCCCACCGGCAGCCCGTTCTCGCGCACCTCGCCCTGTGGTCCCGTGACGTAGAGGTCGAGCGCGCCGTGCAGCCGCAGCCGCTCGCCGAACGCGTGGTCGTAGCCGGCCCCGATGCGCCCGAGCGTGCCCGTCGTCGCCGCCGCGAACAGAATCTCGAGCGGCGCCAGGAACGAGTGCAGCGGCGTCGCGCTGTTCGGCCCCAGCGGAAAGCGCCCCTCGACTCCGGCGCGCAGCGTCCACACGTCGTGCGCGAACACGTCGCCCGAGACCAGGAGCGCCGCGCGGCCGATCAGCATCCACCCGATGTCGTCCTGCCCCGACGCCCACGTCGGGAACAGGTAGCCCTTCGTCAGCCGCATCAGCAGCGTCGGCATCCACGCGCCGAGCTCCAGCGTCACGCGAATCGGCGAGCGCTCGCCGTCGAGCTCCTTCAGCAGCGCGAACCGCAGGTCCGCGTTCGGCGCGATGAAGAACAGCGCCGGGTGCAGCCGCAGCTCGATGCGGTCGTGCAGCGCGACCTGCAGCGGGTTGAAGATGCCCATGCTCCACGCGCCCTTGTCGCCGACGTCGGCGGTGTCGCGCGCGAGGCGCGGCTCGGCTTCGACCGTGAACGCGACGAGGACCACCATCGACGCGAGCGCTCTCATCGCAGCTCCCACGTCCCGACGACCGGCGCATGGTCGCTCGTGCGCAGCGCATCGACGGTGACTCCGAACTGGCCCGGCCCCTGGATCACGCCGGTGTCGCGCCAGGTGTCGCCCTGCCTCACGAACAGGTAGTCGAGCGTGCGGTTCCAGAAGCCGGGCACGCCTCCGTCGGGGCCGTCGTTGTTGCGGTCGGGCCCGAGCACCGAGTGCGTGAAGTACGGCCGCTGCGCCGCCTCGCCGACACCGTAGCGGTCGAGCGTGACGTAAGGCACGAAGACGCCGCCGTCGTAGAACGGGGCCATCACGCTCGGCGTGTACGGCGGCTGCTCGTACATGGTGCCCTTCGACGACGCGCGCTCGTCGAGGAAGCCCGACAGCCGCAGCTTGCCGTCGCACGTGTCCGGCGAGCCCGCGTCGGCGCGCTCGTCGCAGGCCGGAGGCAGCTCGTTGAAGTCGCCGCCGAGCACGAACGGCCGCGGCTGCATCATTACCTCGCGGCGGATCTGATCGATCTGCTTCTGCTTCGTACCGTCGAAGTCGTACGCCTCGGTGTGCACGACGTACGCGGCGACGTCTCGCCCTCCCTCGCCGAGCGTGAGCTCGGCGAGCCCGATGACGCGGTGAATGTAGAAGGTCTTCGTCAGCGTGCTCTGGTCGGTGCGGTCATCCTGGCGAATGCGCACGCCGCGCGTGATCGGGTAGCGCGACAGAATCGCGTTGCCGAGGTGCATGCGGCCGACCCCCTCGGAGGGGATGTACCTCACGTTCCACGTCTCGAAGTACGCCGCGTACGTGAGCTGCGTGTGCTCGAGCAGGTAGCGCACCATGTCGACGTACGCGCTGCGCTTCGAGCCGACCTCGATCTCCTCGGTCATGAGGATGTCGGGGTCGTACTCGCGCACCAGCCGCGCGATCTGCTCGAGGCACGCCGTCACCTCGGTCTCCGAGAGCTCGACCCGGTCGCCCCAGTAGTCGAACCAGAAGTCGACGCGGCACGCTCCGTACTTCACGTTCCACGCCATCACCTTCAGCGACGAGGGCGCGTCGGGCGGAGCCCGGTGCTCCGCGTGCGACTTGAACAGCGGTACGTCTTCACGCTCGAACGGCAGCTGGTCTGCGATCTGCTCGCAGCCGGACGCGAGCGCGGCGATGAGCACGGCAGCAACGAGGCGCATGCCTCGCGCGTATCACACGTCAGTGCAGCTCGACGCGCTCGTGCTGCTCGGGGTCTTCGTCGCGGTCCGGCCGCTGGCCGGTGACGAGCGCGCGGGCCACCTCGAACGCGTACTTCACGCCCTTCAGGCCCTTGCTGTCCCAGATCTCGACCTGCTCGGGGTGGAACACGAGCAGCACCAGCGACGGGTCGTCGGGCCCCTCGAACCAGATGCCGAACGACGCCTTCCACAGCGCCGCGATCTTCCGCGTGTCCTTCAGCACCTCGAAGCGGCCCATCGCCGCGAGGTAGCGGTTGCGCCGCTGCCCCACCACCGTGCCGTGCGTCGGCGACAGCGCCTCGTCGACCTTCGCGGTGTCGATGCGGCTCAGGAAATACAGCGTGCAGTCTTCGTCGAGCTTCGCGACCGCCATCGGGCGCGCGCGCAGCCGCGGCTGCTCGCCGGTCGCCTCGTACGTGCCCACCATCAGCGTGTCGAAATCTCCCAGCACGTCGTGCACGTGCTCAGGGCCCGTCTTCTTGCTCTTTCGCGTAGCCATGCCCCGAACAGGGGGCAAGAGGCGTGCCTACGCGGCCTTCAGTGTGATCTCGGTAATCTCACTCGAAGGACCCACGCGGAACGGCGGGCCCCAGTAGCCCGTGCCACGCGACGTGTAGACCGGAACGCCCCACAGCTCCCGCAGGCCCGCGATGACCGGCTGCTGCAGGCGCACCAGGAACATGAACGGGAAGATCTGCCCGCCGTGCGTGTGGCCCGAGAGCATGAGCTGCACGCCGTGGCCGCCGGCGCGCTTCGCGAACAGCGGCTGGTGCGCGAGGAGGATGCGCGGCGCTCCTTCGGGCGCGCCCTGGAACGTCACGTCGACGCGCGGCTGGTGGCTCGCGGAGAAGCGGCCGCCCTCGACGTCCGGCACTCCGCCGACGACGAGCGGATCGCCGGCCTCTTCGATGACGACGTGCTCGTTGTGCAGCGGAGTCAGGCCCAGCCGCTTCATCTCGGCCACCCACGAAGCGGCGCCGTGGTAGTACTCGTGATTGCCGGTGACGTAGAAGACGCCGCGCCGGCCCTTCAGCTCGCCGAAGCCCTGCACCTCGTCGCGGAGCTTGGCGACCGGCCCGTCGATGGCGTCGCCGGTGACCGCGACGAGGTCGGGCTTCAGGGCGTTCACCTGGTCGACGACGCGCTTCAGGAAGCGGCGGTCGAGCGTCTCGCCGATGTGGATGTCGGTGATCTGCACGATGCGGAACCCGTCGAGCGCCTTGCCGAGGCCCTTGATCGGCACGGTCACGCGCTCGACCACCGGCGTGCGCCGCGCGACGTAGAAGCCCCACGCGAGCGCCGGCAGCACGAGGCCGGCGACCATCATCGCCTGCGCCCTGCCCCACTCGGGGCCCTTCGCCGAGAGCTTGCCCGCGATGAAGAACGCGAGGTCGCTCGCGCCGCTCGTCGTGAGCAAGAGGCCGAACATGCCCATCCAGATGAAGCCGACCCACTGCAGCACGCGCGCGATGGGCCTGGGGAGCAGCCGCCCTCCGAGGAAGCCGAGGAAGATGGAGCCGAACGCCGCCCACAGCACGGCCCACAGCACCGGCTGCACCGATGCGGGCCACTGCGCGTCGCGAATCAGCCGAAGCCCGATGTACCAGTGCGCCGAGACGATGACGCCCGACACCACGAAGAGAAGAAAGATGCCGCGGATGAAGAGGACGACGGGCACTTCTCCGAGCCGCGCGGGCTCATGGGTTCGATCGGGCTGGGTTTCGCTCATGGCGCGGGCAGGAAGCAGCGTAACGGCCCCGAGACCCGCGTGCATTCCCGAAACCGCGCGCTTAGTGTGCCGCTTCGCATGAAGTGGCTCGTTCCCCTGGCTCTGCTCCCGCTCGCGTGTGGGCAGAAGTGCCCCGAACCGCAGTACGAGGGCCGGGCGAGCGACGAGGCGTACCTGACGATGCAGGACGCGGAAGCGAGAGCGACGGCGGATGCGGCGAAGGCGCCGCAGCTGACGCTGACCGAAGGCATGCAGCTGCCAGGCGACCCGCCGCCGACGTTCAGGTGGAGCAGCACGCTCGCCATGAGTCCCCTCTCCCCTCGTAGGGGAGAGGGACAGGGTGAGGGGCGACCCCGACCGTGGTGGCGAGGCCTGCTGATCAGCGAGGCGAGCGCACACCTTCCTCCCGTGACGGGAGTCGTCTACTGGCTGAAGTTCGCGGTGCCGGGCGAAAAGTGTCCGGTCGAGCTCATGACGACGCGAACCGAGTACACGCCGACGCAAGAGATCTGGACGACCCTCAAGAAAGGCGCCGGAGCCAGAAGCATCACGGGCCAGGCGGCCTACCTCACGGAGAACCGAATCACGGAGGGGCCGTACAAGATGCCGGCGGCAGTCACGTTCACCGTGTCCCCGTGAAACGAATCGCGCTCGCACTGCTGCTCGCAGCGGCCGCGTGCCGGCCGAGCTCCGACCCGGCAACGCCCCCACCGGCGGTCGCGTTCAGCATCGACCCGGCGTGGCCGGAGCGCGGCACGTACCCCGGCGTCGGCATGGGCCGGCTGCTGGTCACGAACAACCGCGACGACACGGCGAGCCTGTTCGACCTCACGCAGGTCGGGGCCGCGACGCTGCCGGAGCTCGCGCGCATCCAGGTGGGGCTGAACCCCGTCGAGATCGAAGCGCCGCATCACGCGGCGATCGCTCCCGACGGCAAGCACTGGTTCACGGGTCTGTCGAAGTACGCGCCCGGCACGGGCTCCGGCCCGCACGGCACGCACGGCACCGGCACCGTCGACGGGCAGCTGTTGAAGCTGCGCACGAGCGACAACGTCGTGGTCGGAGTGCAGCGCGTCGACCGCAACCCGGGCGACGTGGTCATCAGCCCCGACGGCAAGCTGGTCGCGGTCTCGCACTTCGACATCGCGCGCATCTCGGACGCCGCGCGCGGAGTCGTCGACAGCCCCGACGCCCGCATCGCGCTGATCGACGCCGAGACGCTCGAGCGCGTGGCGATGGTGCCGGCGTGCGCCGCTCCGCACGGCATGGTGTTCTCGGCCGACGGGTCGCGGCTGTACGTCGCGTGCTACTCCGACGAGGTCGCGGTGCTGGACATGAAGGCGGCCGGCTTCCCGGTGACGCGGGTGAAGGTGGCGTCGAATGCGGGCGACGCGTACACGGCTCGCTACCAGCCGTACGGAGTGACGCTGCACCGCGAGAGCGGCGACGTCTTCGTGTCGTGCCTGTCGAACGGCGAGGTGCGCGTGCTGCGCGGAGCGACGCTGACGATGGACGCGGCGCGCACGGCGCTCGTGGGAGGCACGCCGTTCATCGGGGACTCCGCGCCCGGCGGAGGCGAGCTCTACGTCCCGCACCAGGGCGACGACCGCATCTCGGTGATCGAGCCGTCGACGGGCAACATTCTGCGCGACCTGCCGCTGCCGCGGGCGCAGTGCACGAACGTGCACCAGGTGGTGGCGCTGTCTTCCACGCGGCTCGCGGTGGTCTGCGAGGGCGACAAGATCTCGGGGCCGGGGTCGCTGCTGATCCTCGACACGTCGGGCGCGGTGATCAGCGCGACGCAGGTCGGCGTGTACCCCGACTGGGTCGGAGTGATCCGCCCATGACACGAACGAGAATTCCCTCTCCCCTCGTAGGGGAGAGGGCCAGGGTGAGGGGGAGCATCATCGGAGCGGCAGCGCTGTTGCTCACTGGCTGCACCCTGAGCGCCGAGCGCTACGGCGAGCAGCTCTTCCACGACCCGGCCTTCTCGGGCAGCCGAGTGAACGCGTGGTCGTGCGCGACGTGCCACGCGACGAGCGCGAGCGACACGCGGCTGCTCTCGGGCCACCCGCTCGGAGGCGCGACGGAGCGGCCCTCGTACTGGGGCGGCAAGTCCGAGCGCCTCATCGACGCGGCGTCGTTCTGCTACGTCTACTTCATGCGTGGAGCGAAGCCGCTCGAGCCCGCGGAGCCGCGCAGCCGCGCGCTCTACGAGTACCTGGCGTCGCTGAAGGGCTCGACCGAGGCGCAGCCGCTGACGTTCGTGCCGAACCTGCCCGACGACGTCCCGCGCGGAGACAAGGCGCGAGGCGAGCAGGTGTACGCGTCGGCGTGCCGCGACTGTCACGGCGACATCCACACCGGCCGCGGCCGCAACTCGGAGCTCGCGAACATCCTGCCCGAGGTGAAAGAGGAGTACGCCGAGGTCTTCCCCGGCATCCCTCCGGCGAAGGTGTTCGTCGAGAAGGTGCGGCACGGGCAGTTCTTCGCGGTGGGCGGGAACATGCCGCTGTTCGCGGTGGAGCGGCTCAGCGACGAAGACCTCGGCGCGCTGCTCGCGTACCTGGAGCTGTGAAGCTCAGACCGCCGGGTCCGTCGACTTCGCGAAGCCGATGATGGTGATGACGCGCTTCACGTCGTCCACCTCGTACGCGATGAGCCAGCCGTGGGCGGTGATGTGGCACCGCTCCTCTTCGAGGACCTTGCTGCCTGGCGGATGTGGATCGTCCATCAGCTTGAAGATCAGCTGATTGAGCTGCCGCCGATGCGGGAAGGGGATCGCGCGAAACTCGGCTTCGGCCTTCGTGTGAATGACGACGCTAAATTTCGCCATTCTTGCGGAGCTCGGCGATGAACTCTTCGTACGGGCGCGTCTTGCCCTTCTGCCGGCTCTTGAACAGGCGGATCAGCTCGGCGTCCTCGTGGAGGATCCGCTTGAGCCCCTCGTTCACGAGATCGGAGATGCTGCGCCCGCTGACAGCTGCCTTCAGCTTCACGGCGCGGGCGAGTTCCCGATCGAGGTGAACTGTTGTGGGAGTCCGGCTTGGCATCACGGCATCATAATGTCACCAAGCTATAGCTTCAACGCACGAAGCCACTGCCGTACGCTCCCGCATGCGCTACGGTTCGCGCCCATGCACTCACTCCTCCTCGCAGCACTGCTGGCGGCCGGTGGCGGTACGTGGAAGCAACTGGGCAAGTCGGGCGACTGGAAGGGCACGCTCCGCTCGGTCGCGCTGAACGGCAAGATCTACACCGTCGAGACGTCGGGGGCGCTCTACGCGACCGACACGAGCGGCGCGTGGAAGAAGATCGGCGGCACCGAGTTCGGCAACACGAAGTTCATGGTCGCCTCGGGCGGCAAGCTCTACACGATCGAGTCGAGCGGCTCGCTGTACCGCATCGAGCCCGACAGCGGAGCGTGGAAGCAGGTCGGCAAGGCCGGCGACTGGGCCGGCACCACCGCCGCCTGCGAGCTCGGGGGAAAGATGTACACCACCGAGCGGAGCGGGAAGCTCTACGTCACCGACCTCGCGACCGGCGCGTGGCAGGAGATCGGCAAGCCCGAGTTCGAGCGCACCGCGTTCATGGCAGCCGGCACCGACGGCAACCTCTACTCGCTGGAGTCGAGCGGCTCGCTGTACCGCATCGACCCGAAGTCGGGCGCGTGGAAGCAGCTCGGCAAGAGCGGCGACTGGGGCCAGACGATCGCCGGCACCATTCACAACGGAGTCCTCTACACCGTCGAGACCTCGGGCAAGCTCTACGCGACGAGCCTCGCCGACGGCAGCTGGAAGCAGCTCGGCAAGGCGGAGTTCGGCGGCACGCGGCACATGGCCGGCGTCGGCGCGAAGCTCTACACCATCGAGGCGAGCGGCAGCCTGTACGAGGTCACACCATGAGCCCCCTCTCCCCTCGTAGGGGAGAGGGCCGGGGTGAGGGGACCGTGCAGTGAGCGCAGACGCCCTCTGGCGGAGGTGTGCCGGCCTCTTCATGATCGGCTTCGACGGCGCCGAGGCACCCGGCGAGGCGCTGAAGCTGATCGACGAGGGCGTCTACGGAGCGATCCTCTTCAAGAGAAACGTGTCCACCCCGCAGCAGGTCGCGGCGTTGATCCGCACGCTCAAGGCCCGGGCCGGCCGGCCCTTCGTGCTCGCGGTGGACCAAGAAGGCGGCCGCGTCGCGCGCCTGCGCGGAGCCCCGTTCACCGCGCTGCCCCCGATGCGCGAGCTCGGGCGCCGCAACGACGAGGCCCTCGCCCGCCGCGCCGGCAGGCTGCTCGCGTACGAGCTGCGGGCGCTCGGCTTCGACTGGGACTTCGCTCCGGTGCTCGACGTCGACACGAACCCCGCGAACCCGGTCATCGGCGACCGCTCGTTCGGAGCCGACCCCGCGCTGGTCGGCCGCCTCGGCGCCGCGCTGGGCCAGGGCCTCGAGGAGGGCGGAGTCGCCGCCTGCGGCAAGCACTTCCCCGGGCACGGAGACACCGCGCAGGACTCGCACCTCGATCTCCCGAGGCTGCCGCACGCGCTCGAGCGGCTGCGCGCGGTCGAGCTGCCTCCGTTCGCGGCGTTCGCGCGCGCGGGCCTGGCGTCGCTGATGACCGCGCACGTGGTGTTCGAGGCGCTCGACCCGGGCGTGCCGGCGACGATGAGCAAGAAGGTGCTCGTCGACCTGCTGCGGCAGGAGCTCGGCTTCCGCGGCGTGCTGGTGAGCGACGACCTCGAGATGAAGGCGATCGCGCAGCACTTCTCGATCGAGCGCGCGGTGGTCGACGGGGTCAACGCGAGCGTCGACCTCTTCCTGGTGTGCCACCACGCCGGCGTGCAGCGGGCGGCGATCGACGCGCTGGCCGCGGCGGTGCGCGATGGCCGGGTCAGCGAGCAGCGGCTCGACGAAGCGGCGGGCCGCGTTCAGGCGCTGGCGCGGAAGTTCGCGCACGGCCCGGAAGATCGGCTGTCGTCGCTCGGCAGCCCCGAGCACCGCGGGCTCGCCGAGGGGCTCGACGCGGGCAGCTTCACCGGCCGCGACCCGACCGAGCGATGAGCGGCGCGGACGAGAAGCCGCCCTTCCCGGAGTCGATCTGTCACCGCTGTGTTTCACTGCGGCTCATCAAGGGCGCCCAGTCGACGTTCCTGATGTGCACGGCGCTGGCGGACAAGTACCCGAGGCAGCCGGTGAGACAGTGCGGGGCTTTCCGCTTGAAACCCGAGCGTTGATCACCTCTCATGCGCGTCCTCTATGAATCTCTCCCTGCGCCAGCTGTCGCTTCTCGCTGCTCTCGTCTCCGCCGCCGCATGCAGCGGCCCCGCCAATCCTCCTGACGGTGGCATGGCAGGCGGACGCGCCGGCGGGAACGCTACGGCGGGCGGCCGCGCGGGCGGCTCCGCAGGTGGAGCGACAGCAGGCGGCGCGACGGCAGGCGGCGCGACGGCAGGCGGCGCAACGGCAGGCGGTGCGACGGCAGGCGGCGCGACGGCAGGCGGCGCGACGGCAGGCGGCGCGACTGCAGGTGGCGCGACGGCAGGTGGCGCGACGGCAGGCGGCGCGACGGCAGGCGGCGCGACGGCAGGCGGCGCGACGGCGGGCGGCGCGACTGCAGGTGGCGCGACGGCAGGCGGAGCAACGGCAGGCGGCGCGACGGCAGGTGGCGCGACTGCAGGTGGCGCGACGGCGGGCGGCACTGCCGGTGGGGCGACCGCAGGTGGCACTGCCGGTGGCGCTACGGCGGGTGGCACTGCCGGTGGCGCTACGGCGGGTGGCACTGCCGGTGGGGCGACCGCAGGCGGCGCGACTGCTGGCGGCGCGGCCATGGCCTCCGGAGAGAACTGCGCCGACCCCATCGTGATCAACCCGAACGACGTCTATGTCGGGACTACCCAGGACGCCGGCGCAGACTTCGCCTTCCGCGATGTGAGCAACTGCCAGGGCAATTCCTCGACTCCGCCCTCGTCGCCTGATCAGGTGTTCCAGGTCACTATCCCAGCGAACAACCGCTTCACGGCGGAGCTGAACACGGCGGATGGTGGCCTGACGGGCTCGACCTGGGATTCCATCTTGAATCTCGTGCCTGCACCCGCAGCAAACTGCGGCACTCTCGCGGCTGACGGTGGCACCGAAGGCCTCACGTGCCTCGCGGGGGCCGACAACGGAAACCCCGAGCGCGTCGCCTACTACAACTCGGGCACGGCCCCGCTCGACGTCTTCATCATGGTGAAGGGCTACTTCAACAACTCCCTGGGCCGGTACACCCTCACCACGACGAGCGCGCCGCCGCCGCCGGGCGACACCTGCCCGACCGCGATCGTTCTCGTGCCGGGCGTGGCGCTGATGGGCGAGACGCTCACCAACCTCGCGAACGACTACGGCACGGGTACGGGTGGCTGCGGGACGCCCAACGCCGGTGTCGACCGCATCTACTCTGTCGACGTCCCGAACAATCAGCGTCTGCGGGTCACGGTGAGCCCGACCGGCTTCGACAGCTCCATCAGCCTCATGGACAGTCTCGCGACGTGCAACTCCGCCACATGCATCGCTAACGGTGGAACGACGGGGAGCGGTGTTCCCGAGACGGCTTACTACGTGAACACGACGGGCTCGACGCAGACCATTTACGTGCGTGTCGACAGCGGATCCGGCTCGAGCGGGACGTACGACATCATCGCCGTGGTCGACTCGCCGCCGACGATGGGCGACACGTGCAACGCACCCATCCCGCTCGTCGCCGGCATGACGCTCATGGGAGAGACCACGGACGGCTACACCGCGGACTACTCCGGTACGGGCATGAACTGCTCGTTCGACAGCGCCGGCCCCGACAAGGTGTACTCGATCAGCGTTCCCGTGGGACAGCAGCTCCGCGTCACGGTGACGCCGGTTGCCACGTTCAACACGTCGGTGAGCATTGCCCTCAGCCCTGCCGCGAGTTGCACGTCGCGCACCTGCGCGAGCAACGCGAACAACGGTGGAGCCGGCGTCGCCGATGTCGCCACCTACCTGAACACGACCTCCCAGCCTGTCTCGGTCTTCATCATCGTCGACTCGGCAGCCACGGTCGGTGGCGCCTACGACATCGTCGCGACGCTCGGCCCTCCCCCGTACGGTGAGGTCTGCCTCAACCCGATCATTCTCGACGGTGGCACGCTGATCGACGCGGGTACGAACACGTACCCGGAAACGCTCATTGGCGCGACCAACGACTACACGGGCGTCGTCCCGAGCTGTGCCTCGGGCACGACGAGCGGGCCCGACAAGGTCTATGCGATCGACACTCCCGCCGGTTCGCGCACGATTGTCGTCGCGGCTCCCGCCACGGGCGCCGGCGTCTCGATCTCGCTGCTCGCCAACGCGATGGCGTGTGACTCCGTGCCGCGCGTCTGCATCAACGCTGCCGAAGCCACGACGTCGACCGGCGCCGCTGGAACCGAGGCCGTCGCAACGTACAACTTCGGTGGGACCACCTCGACGACGCTCGCGATCGTCGACTCTGCGTCATCCGTCGGCAACTTCCAGTTCACGACCATCACCGGTGTGCCGCCCGCCGGCGAAGTCTGCGAGAACACGGATCCGCCGATCACGATGGCTGGCACGACGTCGGCGACGACGCTCGGCTACTTCAGCGACTACTACGGCGGCAGCGGCTCGCTGGGCAACGGCTCGCTGTACTGCGTGGGCACGACCGGGCCCGACCGCGTGCACGCGATTACGGTGCCTGCGATGACCAACCTGACGGCGACCGTACAGCCCGACGCGGGCTTCAACGTCGCCGTCGATCTGTTCGGCTCCGCCGCCGACTGCACGGGACGTCGGCTGTGCGCCGCAGCGTCCAATCTCAGCAGCACGAACGGCGTCGCCGAGACGGTTCGCTACAACAACACCGGCGCGGCTCCAGCGACTGTCTATGTCTCGGTCGACGGCGTGAGCGCGACCGGAACCGGCTCCGGCAACTACGACCTCAACGTGGCCTACGGGACGATTCCTCCGGGCGACACCTGCGCGAATGCCGTGCCGATCACGATGTCCGGCACGATCTCGGGTGAAAGCACCCTGACGTACGCCAACGACATCGTGACGCCCATTCCGACGACGAACTGCTCCGGCAGCACCTCGAGCTTCGCCAACTCGGGTGCCGACAAGATCTACTCCGTGACGTTGACTGCTGGGCAGGTGCTGACCGCCACCGTGACGCCCGTCGCAGGCTTCGATCCGGCCATCTTGTTGCTCGCGAATTGCGTGCCGTCGACGTCCACGTGTCTTGCGGGCGACGATGTCGGTACGGCGGGCAGCGTCGATGAGCTTACGTACACCAACAACACCGGTTCGATGCAGACGGTCTACGTCGTCGTTGATCGGTTCACGAACAGCGGGGCGGGCGGTTCGTACTCGCTGACGATCAACATCCAGTAGGCGCAGGGCGTGCGAAATGGCAGCGCGACGGTGAAGCGGCTTTCCGCTTGAAACCGGAGCGCTGATCACCTCTCATGCACGTCCCCATGAATTCTTTCCTGCGCCGTTTGTTGATCCTCTCCGCCTTCTCGTTCGTCGCTGCGTGCAGCGGCGGCGGTGGTACTCCCGACGCGGGCCGCGCTGGCGGCACGGGGACCGCAGGCGGTAGCGCAACGGCTGGCGGCAGGGCCGGTGGATCGACCGCAGGTGGCGCACAAGCAGGCGGCGCGCAGGCAGGTGGCACCGCCACGGCAGGCGGCCATGCCGGTGGCTCGACGGCAGGCGGTGCGGCGACGGCAGGCGGCAATGCAGGCGGGTCGACGGCAGGTGGCTCCGCGACGGCCGGCGGCAATGCCGGCGGCGCGACGGCAGGCGGCAACGCCGGTGGCGCGACGGCAGGCGGCAACGCGGGGGGTAGCGCGACGGCCGGTGGCTCCGCAGGCGGCGCGACGGCCGGCGGCTCCGCAGGTGGCGCAACGGCAGGCGGCTCCGCAGGTGGCGCGACGGCAGGCGGCTCTGCAGGTGGCGCAACGGCCGGCGGCTCTGCAGGTGGCGCAACGGCAGGCGGAAGCGGGAGCAACCCGGGTGAGAACTGCACGGCGCCCATCGACGTCACCTTCCCCGACGGCGGCACGTCGGAGCAGTTCGTCATCGATCTCGCGCCGTACGCGGACGACGTGCAGCCAGCCTGCACCTTCAACAACGTAACGGGTGGTCACGACGCCATCCTGCACCTCAACCTCACCGCGGCGCGCGACGTGACCGTGACCTCTGTGGGCGGCACCGGCTCGGATCCGGTCATCTCACTCGTCGCCTCACCCTGCGCGACCGGCACCGAGCTGGCCTGTGCCGATGACACCGGAACGGTTCAGACCGAGACCTTCACGGCCACCAACGTAGGGCCCGGCGACTACTTCATCCGCGTCGACAGCTACGGTACTGCGGCTGGGTTGCAGACGATCACCGTCACCACGGCCCCGCCGACGTTGCCGCCGACGAACGACGCCTGCGCGAACGCAATCGCGCTGTCGTTCACCGGCACCACAGCCACGGCGACCGGCACCACGCTCGGCGCGACCCACAGTGGCGGAGCCGGCGCTGCCTCGCCGACGTGCTCGGGCTCTGCGGCCACCGACGGCCTCGACGTCGTGTACACGTACACACTCACGTCGGCGCAGGACGTCCGGGTCACCGTGACGCCGCTCGCGTCGGGCTACAACCCAGTCGTCTACGTCCGTCGCCCTGGCCAATGCGCGAGCGACTTGGCCACGGATGAGCTGGCCTGCCAGAGCGCCGTCAACGTCAACCCTCCGGTGTTTACGCTGGCCAACCAACAGCCGGGCACCTACCCGCTCTGGGTCGACGGCGCGCTGCAGAGCAGTGGTTCGTTCACGCTCGTGGTCGAGCTCTTGCCGCCGACGCTGCCGCCGTCGAACGACACTTGCAGCGCACCGATCACGCTGTTCTCCGACGGAGGCACCAACGACAGCTTCACGGCCAACCTCTCGGCCGCGACCAACGATTTCTCCGGGACTTGCGCCACGATGCCTGGAACCGGCCACGATGTCGTGTACCGCGTCAGCGTCACGGCACCGAGCACCCTCTCGGTCAGCGCGGCTGGCCAGGGCACCGCGGACCCCGTCATCTACCTGCGCAGCACTCCGTGCGCGAGCGGCACCGAGTCTGCCTGCCGCGACTCGACGTTCGGTGGCGGCACCGAGAACCTCACTGCATCGAACCTCGCTGCGGGTGAGTACTTCCTCTTCGTCGATGCCTACGACACTGCTTCCAGCGGGACGGTCAACGTCACGGCCACACTGTCGATGGGCGGCACCGGAGGCGGCAGCGGCACCGCTGGCGGCAGCGGCACCGCTGGCGGCGGTGCGGCCGGTGGAACGGGAGGCAGCGGCGGCGGATCGGGCGCGAGCGGCGTCAGCAGCGTCGCCGTCACGGGTCTGCCGACCGGCTTCAACCCCGCATGGGGCCTCGCCCGGAACGGCTCGAACCTCTATTTCAGCGTCTCGAACTCGACCTCGACGTCGAGCGTCGGCAGCCAGCGCGGTGGCATCGGTCACGTTCCGCTCACCGGCGGTGCCTACGTCTCCGACTATGCGGAGAACCAGGCGGGCCAAGCGTTGGATCCGCAGGCGATCTACTTCAACGGCTCCGACCTCATCGCCTTCAACGGCCTCTTTCCGCCAATCACCGGAACGACAGGTGGATTGTACTCGGTGACGAGCCCGACCTCAGCCACCGCGCTCAGCACGGGCCACGCGAGCGGGAGCAAGTATGGCTGGGGCAAGAACGGCGCGATCTTCTACTACGCCCAGTTCACACCCTCTCCTTACGACGTCATCGGCGCGAGCGCGGCGGTCACGATGCCGACAGCGACGACGAACGTGACCAATCGCGGCTTCAATGCCCCGTTCGGAGTTGCGGCCTCGACGAGCAACCTCTACGTCTTTGATTCCAACACGAGCGCTGGCGCGCTGCTGACCTTCGGGCTGAATGGCGCGACGCCTGTCCCACAGGTCACCTCGACGACCCCGCTCAGCACCTTCACCGCTGTGGGTACGTCGTGCAACTGGTCCTCAGGCTCATCGACCGGCAATCGGCTCGCGGTATCGCTCGATAGCGAGACGACCCCCACCCGGATTTTCTACACCGCGTGGGATTCGACGTCGGCCGGCACGTCTGGCCGGGCCACGAACCGCATCTGCGTCATCGACCTCGACGCGAGCGGCCTGCCGACCGGAACGGCGAGCGTCTTCGCAGGCCCTGGCGGGACCACCGCCGCTGCTGGGAGCGTGGATTCTCCGACGCGGGCCGGCTCGACGTTCGAGCAGCTCACCGCGCTGCACTTCGATTCCTCGAGCAACACGCTGTACGCATTGCAGCGCCTGAACTCCGTCAACCCGGACAACCGCATTCGCGCCATCTCGCTGGCGCCAGATCCGCTCATTATCACCACGACGTCGTTGCCCGACGTGGGCGAAGGGCTCCCCTACTCGGTGACCGTGACGCGCGCGGGCGGGCCGCCCTCCGTCGCCTGGAGCATCGTTACCGGCACGAACGCGGCCTGGCTCTCGATCGACCCGTCGACCGGAGTGCTCTCCGGAACCGCGCCCGCGACACCGGGCGTGCAGGTCTCGGTGACGATCCGGGTCGAGGAGACCGGCGTCCCCGCCAACAACGCGCAGACCACGCTCGTCTTCAACATCACCGCGGTCCAGGTTTTCAGCATCCCCGCTGCGGGTCTGCCCACCGGTTACACGCCGGGCCTGGGTCTCGCGCTCGAGGGTGGCAACCTCCACTTCACCATCACCAACTCCACCTCGACGACTGCTGCCGGGACCACCCAGGGTGGCGTGGGCTACGTACCGGCCACGGGCGGCACCTACACGCCGGAGTTCACCGAAGGCCAGATGACGGGGTTGGACCCCCAGGCGATCTTCTATTCAGGCACCGACCTCATCGCCTTCAACGGCTTCTTCTCGACCGTGCGTGGTACCGCCGGCCTCTACCGTGTGACCGGCCCGACAACCGTCGTCGCACTGAGCACCAACGCCTCCCCGCTCAATGCTGGCTCCAAGTACGGCTGGACAAAGAGCGCCGACAATTTCTACATGGTCCAGTTCACCAACGCGCCGTATGACGTGCTTGGCGCCAACGCGTCGGCCCCGACTCCAGTCGCCATGACCAACGTGACGAGCTTCGGCAGCTTCAGTGGCCCCTATGGTGTGGCCGCCACTTCGACCCTGCTCTACGTGTTCGACACCGGCATCCGCACCTACCAACTGAACGGCGCGGCATCGCCTGCCGTTCCGGTGGTCACATCCACCACGCCGTTGAGCATCTTCACGACGACCGGTGGTGTGTGCAACTGGACCACGCGCTTGGTGACCGCCCTCGACAGCGCCGCGGCTCCGACGCGAATCTTCTACACGACGTGGGACGATTCCTCGGCAGGTAGCAGCACCCACGCGACGAACCGCATTTGCTCGGTCGACCTCGACATGATGGGTCTCCCGACCGGCACTCCGACGGTCTACGCCGGCCCCGCGACGGGTGCGGCGACCGCAGGCAGCGTCAACGGCACGCGGGCGTCAGCACGGTTCCAGCGCATCACGGCGATGGCGTTCGACGAGGCGACCGGCCGGCTGTACGTCCTGCAGAAGGCGAACACCGCGCAGTCGACGCACATCATCCGCGTGATCCTGCCGTAGCGAAGGTCAGGGCGGCGAGAGCGACAGACAAACCCGCGCGATCTCGTCGAGGACGAGCTTGTCGCGAGTTGGGGCGGACTCGCACAGCACGCCGGCGCGTGCACGGTAGACAATTGTGATGCGCGCGGCACCTCCCTCGCCGTCTCCAACGAGCAGCCAGCCGTCGTCGTCTTCTTCGCGGCGGCGCGGCTCGATGCCCTTGCGGGTCCAATATTGGATTCGCGACTCGCGGTCCGTGTGCTGGACGGCGCGGAGCTGAACGGCGAGACCTTGCAGCGTCATCACAGCTCCCGCTTCGTTGCGCTCCAGCGTCGTGCCCTGCGGCAACACGGCGGCTGCGGCGAGCCCGTACGGCTTGAGCGCGGTCGCCTCGCCCTTGGGCTCGAACCCCAGGCGAACCGCGATCGACTGCGGCCGCGGCGGCGCGATGACCACTTTGTTGTTCTCGTCACACCTGCAGGCCGACGACAACAGCCCGACGATCGCGGCGACTCGCATGCTGTCATGCTTCCTCATGGCCGAGCGCGTACCACACGTAACCACGTGTGACAGGCGGCGATCGACGTTGGGACCCGCCATCCACCTCTACGCCACGCGGTTCGGGGGCCGGCAGCACGGTTGTGGCATCGCGCCAGGTGCCGAGCGGAGACGGCAACGAGTCGAATGGCCCTTACGCCCGGCGGCGCCTCGGGAACGTCGCGAAGATGAAGACCGGCCCGAACAGCACCAGCTCCACCAGCACCACGTACAGCCCCCGCCCGGACAGCATCGCCGCCCCGATCGGCGCCACCGGAATCGGCGTCACCGGGGCGAAGATGCGCGCCTGAGAGAACGGCCACAACAGCGCGCAACCGAGCCCTCCGTCGGTGAAGGAATCGAGCACGCCGTGGCTCGCCACCACCACCGCCGCCACCGCGAACGTCTTCAGCGGCGGCAGCTTCATCGCCCGCGTCAGCAATACGACCGCCCCCGCCACCAGCAGCCCGAACACGATCGAGTGCGACGCTCCGCGGTGGCCCCACTCGTCTTCGTACGAGACTCCGAAGAAGAACCCCACCACGTCGAGATCCGGCAGCAGCGACAGCGCCGAGAACGCGATCATGGCGCGCGCCAGCTTCCCTCGCGAGGCTTCACGGCCCGCGAACACCCGGCCCGCTGCCATGCCCACCGCGATGTGACCGATGCTGGCCACGCTCCCACTCTACTCCCGCAGTCCGCGCGGAGCGGGTAACGTTTCGCGCCCCCGATGGCGTCGCTGCTCACCCACGCCGCGCTGCCGCTCCTCGCCGGCCGCGTGGTGAACCTGCCCGCCGGCGTCCCGGCGCGCCGCCTCGCGACCGCCGCCGTCGTCTGCGCGTGCGCCGTCGATCTCGATCTGCTCGCCGCCTTCACCGACCTGCGCGGGCGCGACGCCTTCGAGCACCGCGGCTTCTTTCACTCGCTCTGCTTCGCGGCCCTGCTGGCCGGCGCCGCGACCGCGCTCGCCTTCCGCCGCCACCGCTTCCTGCCCGTCTTCACGCTCCTGTTCGCCGCCGCCGCGAGCCACCCGCTGCTCGACCTGCTGACCCGCGGCGGCCCGGGCGTCGCGCTGCTGTCTCCGTTCTACTCAGGCCGGCTGCTCGCCCCGCTCCAGCTCATCCCCGTCTGCCCGCTCGGCGTCGACGAGTACTTCGGCCGGCTCGGCGCGATCGTGCTCGGCAACGAGCTCATGCTGATCGTGCTCCCGGTCGCCATTGCGACGGAGCTGGTTCGTGGCCGCCGCGACCGCGCCTTGACCGCGGCGACCTCCGCTTGGGTCCTCGCGCTCGCCGCCCTCTGGCTCCGCTGGCCGTGGCTCGGCGCTCCGGTGGCCGAGCGGCCCATCGAGGGCTACGGCCCGCAAGACTCGCTCGCGCTTATCAACCGCGAGCCCCTGCCGGACGGCGTGCTGCTCACCCGCCTCGACGCGCTCCGGCCGTGGCTCGGCAAGAAGCTCACGCCCGCGCGCGCCCCTTGGAGCGCCGGCTTCTTCCCCGCCTGGTACGGCGCCGAAGCAGGCCGCTGGCAGGACAGCCGCGCCCGCCTCGTGGGCCGCACGATATTCGGGTTCGACGTCCTGCAGCCCGGCGAGGCCCGCGCGTGGCTCGAGCGCGACCAGGGCTTTGGCCTCGCGCCCACCGAGAAGTACGACCTCGCGAACGGGGACTACGACTTCAAGGCGACGCGGCGCTCCTTGACGATGTCTCACAACAGCCGCCCCCGCCCGCGGTTCTGGTTCGGGCTCTGCCCCGGAGTCGCCGCTGCCTCCATCGAGCACGACGAGCCGTTCCGCGCCGTCGACGTCGTGAGCCCCGACGGGCACGTCGTCCGCTTTCACCCCGTCGACATCAAGGCGCTGCTGGCAGTGTCGTACTACTGGCAGCAGAGCGCCGGCATCCTCGGAGAGCAGTGCACCGAGGCCGCGTTCGACTCCGCTCGCCGCTGCAGCATGAACCCCGGAGGGCTGCTCATCGGCACGCTCAACTACCTCGGCCGCGCCCGCCGCTCGTTCATGATCGACGTCCACCCGACGGTGCAGACGCAGTACTACGCGGTGGCGTCCGCGCAGGTCGACCTGATCGAGCCCCTCTACCGCCCGGCCGGCGAGCGGTTCGCCGCGCTGGCCGACGTCGACTTCACCTTCGAGCTCAGCTCCACCATCTTGTCCGAGGAGGCCGGCAACGTCCCCGCGTCAGACGACCGCACCCGCTATGAGCGCGTCGGCGCCCGCCCCGTAGTCTTCAAGTGGCAGGCGACCATCGCGCTGGACGAGAGCGGCGAGATCATCGGCGGCCGCTGGCGCGGGCAGCCACCCGACGGGCCCGACGACGCCGCCTTCATCTCCGGAGGCCCCCTGCTCGGCGACGGCGGCACGGCCCTCGACCTTCATCCCGGGCTCGAGTGGCCCTTCATCCGCGCGCTCGCCGAGGCCAGCACCTCGGAGGAGCCCGGCGTGCCCCGCCTCGAGCGCTGACATGTACACACACTCGTGACACCCGGCCGCATCGGTGCTTGAGCCATCGGCTCCGACGGAGTCAGATGCCGCGTCCCGCTTCCCCCGCTTCCCCGCACCAGAGGTGCATCGATGTCCCGGTTCATCGCCGCCATCATCGTCTTCGGCAGCGCGCTCGCCGCCGCCCAGCCCGCCAACGACGACTGCGCGAACGCCGCCGTCATCCCGCCGGCGGGTCCGTTCCCCTACGACGCTCCGGCCGTCAACATGCTCAACGCGACGACGAGCGGGAGCGAGCCCACCATGTCGTGTGCGAGCACCCGCCCGCGCACCGCCTGGTGGCGCTTCACGCCCGACGTCAGCGGCACCTACGTCTTTCACCGCTGCAGCGAGCCGCCCGTCGTCACCGGCACGCACCTCTTCTCGGCCACCAACGGCACCATCGCCACCGCCTTCGCCATCTACACCGGCGCCGCGTGCGCCGGCTTCACCCAGCTCACCTGCCTCGGCACCAACACGTGCGGCGTCACCGCCACGGGAAGCGCCGTCGCCCTCACCGCGGGCACCGACTACTACATCCTCGTCGCCATCGGGACCTCGACCGTGCCCGCCGCCTTTGCGGACACCGTCGGCCTGAGGGTCAGCCTGCTCGAGCCTCCTCCTCCCACCGGCGACGTCTGCGCGAGCGCGCGCCCCCTCACCGCCAACCGGCCGCTCGAAGGGTTCGTCACCGGCGCGGCCAACGACTACCAGCTCGACGGCGGCGCCGCCTGCTACGCCGGCCTCGGCCACTCGACCGCGAACCTCGCGCCCGGCCGCGACATGACGTTCAGCTTCACCGCCCCGGCGACGGGCACGTACTCGCTGCGCTCGCGGGGCACGACCAGCAACATCGTGCTCTACACCTCCGACGCCTGCGTCGCAGGCCCGGCTCCGCAGACCGTCGCGTGCTCCGCCGCCGCGAACCGCACCACCACCACCTCGAACACCTCCATCGAAGAGATCTCCTGCGTGCCGCTCGCCACCGGCAGCACGCTCTACGCGTATGTCGACGAGCTGACCTCGAGCACCGGCGTCGGCCCGTTCGAGCTCGAGGTGTCGCCCTGCACCCGCGAGGCCGAGCCGAACGACACGCCGCCTCAGGCCAACCCGCCCGCGTGCCCGCTCACCGGCAGCATCTCCGTCGCAGGCGAAGCCGACTTCGTCTCGCTCGGTTCGCCTGCGGCCGGCAGCCGCGTCTTCGCGATCGCCGAGGGCGGCGCCGCGAGCTCCAACACCTTCGACCTGCGCGTCACCACCGCCACCGACACGCTCGAGTACGACGACCTCAACGCCGACGGCGAGTTCGGCGCCTCGGCCCCGGTCATCGCCGGACGCCAGCTCACCGGAGCTCCCACCTTCCTCCGCGTGAATGCCACCACCGCCGCCGAGCCGTACCGCCTCTACTCGGTCGTTCAACCGGCCGGCGCCACACCCGCCCCCGAGGCCGAGCCCAACGACACGCTGGCCACCGCGGGCTCGGACACGGTCAACTACTTCAGCGGCACCATCGCGTCGGCGAGCGACGTCGACTACTACGCGTTCCAGGCCGTCGCCGGCGACATCGTCTTCGTCGCGCTCGACGAAGACCCGCTCCGCGACGGAACCATCGTCGTCACGCGGCTCAGCCTGCTCGACTCGAGCGGCCGCTACCTCGCGCTGGTCAACGACACCAGCACCACCGCCTCGACCACCAGCGGCGCCGGCAGCCTGACGGCGACCACCCCCACGTCACCCGGCGACGCCCTCGTCTACCGCGTCCGGGCGAACGGCACGTACTACGTGCGCCTCCAGCCGGGCACCTCCACCGCGGCGAACATCACCGGCGACTACCTGCTCTCCATCAGCCGCAACTGCGTGCCCGGCTCGCCGCCGTTCGTGTTCGCCCTCGACAGCATCAGCCCCACCACGGGCCCCAGCGGCGGCGGCACCGTCGTCGACCTCTTCGGCAGCAACTTCGAGGTCGGCGCGACCGTCACGTTCGGCGGAGCCCCCGCGACGGTGCAGTACATCAGCCGCGCGCAGCTGCGCATCACGACGCCGGCGGGAGCTCCGGGCGCCAACGCGGTCGTCGTCACCAACCCCGACGCCACCCAGTCCGCACCGCAGACGTTCACGTACGTCGCGGTCGCTCCGAGCGTCACCGGCCTCACGCCCGCGGCGGGCCCCACGACCGGCGGCACGATGGTCGACGTCGACGGCGCCAACTTCCTCCCCGGCGCCACCGTCACCATCGGCGGCTCGGCGTGCACCTCGCCCGTCGTCGTCTCGGCCTCGCGCATCACGTGCGTCTCGCCCGCCGGCCCGTTCGGCCCCGCTGACGTCGTCGCCACCAACCCCGGCGGCCTCGTCGGAGCGCCGCTCGTGAACGGCTGGACCTGGAGCGACCCCGCCACCCTCACCTCCGTCAACCCGTCGCGCGGCCCGCCGCAGGGCGGCAACACCGTCACGCTGACCGGCACCAACTTCTACGCCGGGGTCACCACCGTCCGCTTCGACGGCATGCTCGCGAGCAACGTCGTCGTCGTCGATCCGATGACGATCACCGCGCGCCCGCTCGCGCACGCGCCCGGCCTCGTCGACGTCAGCGTCTCGAATCCCGGCACTCCGGCCGCGGTGCTCCCGCTCGGCTACGAGTACACGCAGCCGGGGCCCGAGCTCATCGCCATCAGCCCGTCGATCGGGCCCGTCGCCGGCGGCACGATGGTGACGCTGAGCGGCACGGCGTTCGGCATGGGCGCGACCGTGACGTTCAACGGCACTGCGGCGACCAACGTCATGGTGGTGAGCTCGACGACCATCACCGCCACGACTCCGGCGGGCGCGGCCGGTGGCGCCACCGTGCGCGTCACGAACCCCGACGGGCAGTTCACCAGCCTGACCGACCGCTTCACGTACGTGACCGGGCCGGCGCTGACCGCCGTCTCGCCCGACCTCGGCGACCCCGCGGGCGGCACCACCGTCACGCTGACCGGCACCGGCTTCCGCGCCGGAGCGACCGTCTCCTTCGGCGGCGCCTTCGCCACGAACGTCACGCTCAGCAGCGCGACGATCGCGACGGTGACGGCCCCGGCCGGTACCGGCACGGTCGACGTCGTCCTCACGAACCCCGACGGGCAGGGCGCGACGCTGATGCAGGCGTTCACGTACGTGGCCGCGCCGGTGCTCGGCAACGTGACTCCGCGCAGCGGCCCGGTCGAGGGCGGCACGATGGTGACCGTCTCTGGCACCGGCTTCACGGCCGGCACGACGGCGGCGCTCGGCGGCAGCCCGCTGACCTCAGTGACGGTCGTTGGCGCGACCCAGGTGACCGGCACGACTTCAGCGCACGCGGCCGGGCTGGTGGATCTCGTGGTGACGGTGCGTGACGGGCGCACGGTCACGCTGCCGAACGCGTTCACGTACGTCGCGGTGGTCGACGCCGGGTCGACGGCCGGCGGCGCGGGCGGAGGCTCGGGCACTGCGGGAGGCGCCGCGGGCGGCACTGCGGGCGGCTCGGCCGGAGGTCGCGCGGGAGGCAGCGGCCGCGCGGGCGGGAGCGGAATGGCGGACGCCGGCATGAACGGCGGCGGCCAGGGCGGCTGCGGGTGCGGCACGGGTGGAGATCCGGCGCTGCTGGCGATGGCGCTGCTCGGGCTCGTTCGGCGTCGCCGTCGTTGAGCTCCGAATGCCCCCTCACCCCGGCCCTCTCCCCTACGAGGGGAGAGGGAGCGCTCAATCTACTGTCTGAACCGTCTCGAGCTCCGACTTCAGCCACCCGAGCTTCGCCTCGGCCATCTTCTTCGCCTGCTCTTCGCTCCAGCCCGGCACGTGCGTGCCGTAGCCGCGCGCGTAGACGAGCCAGTACTTGCGGTGCGCCGCCACCCACGCCTGCACGTCGGCCTTCCGCTTCTTGCGCAGGCCCTGGTACCGCTCGATCGCCTCTTCGAGCCGCGCGCTCTCGTCGAGCGCGGCCTCCTCGCCGAACGCGTGCAGGCAGATGCCCTGGTAGAACAGCAGCGTCGCCATCCCGGGCCGCACCACGCTCACCGCCTTGCAGTGCGTGCACGTCACGTTGCTCGCCTCGTGGAAGACCGTGACCGCGATCGGCGCTCCGCACTGCGTGCACTTCGTCGCCGCCTTCACCTTCGCCATCTCTTCTTCGGCGAGCGCCCAGATCGCGTGCGCGGCCTTCGCCTGCTTCTGCACCTGCAGCACCTTCGACTTCCGCGCGATCGCCTTGCGCGCCTGGCGGCCCAGCTCGAGCAGCTCGTCGCGCGCGTCGGGCTCGTCGAGCTCGGCGTCGATCTTCTCCCAGCTGTCGTCGATCTTCTTCTCGAGCCCCAGCATGCGCGCGTGGAACTCGGTCAGCGCCGACGACAGCGGCACCGGGTCGAGCACCTCGGTCGCGATCAGCGCGTCGAAGCCGGGGTCCGCCTCGGCGAGGATCTCGTCTGCGCGCGCCGAGACCTTGGCGAGAAACGCCGTCCACCGCGCGCGCGACCCGCTCATGGGAACGTGAACCTCAGCGTCAGGTCTCCCTGACGCTTGATGAACAACACCCCGCCCGCTCCGGCCAGCACGAACTTCGAGATGTGCCGCCCCGCTTCGGTGCGGTTCTCGTACTCGAGCTCCATCTTCATCGAGTCGGCGAAGAGCGGCAGCTTCGACGGCGCCATCACCAGCTTCACGACCTCGCCCGCCTTCGGGTCGACGTACGCCAGGCCCTCGAGCACCTCGGCCGCCTTCGCGCCCTTCGGCTCGAAGCCGATCATCACCTGGTCCCCGGGCGCCGCGCCGAGGTCGCGGAACCTGTACTTGCCCTGGTTGCGCGGAGCGAACGGCGACTCCGTGCGCTCGTTCTTCTCGTCCTGCTCCGCCGCCCGCTTCCTCTCGCCGTCGAGGTCGTCGGCCGAGATGACCGTCGTCTTCAGCTTCCCGTTCACGCGCATCTGCTCGAGCTTCGACGAGGTCGTCTTCTTGACCTTGCCGCCCGTGTCGAGATCGCGCACCACCGCGTCGACGAGCACCTTGTGGGCGTCGAGGTGCTTCTCCATGCGGTCGTCGTGGTCCGCGAGCGCTTTCAAGAGCGCGGGGTCGACCTCGCCGGCCGCCAGCGCCGTGGTGACGACGGCCGCCATCACTTGATGTCCGCTCCGCAGAAGTCGCAGTGCAGCACGGCCTTGAGCCGCGGGGCTCCGCACGACAGGCAGCGCAGCACGTAGGCGCCCGGCGCGTACTCGTCGTAGCGGTGCTTCTGCGCGGTCGCCATCGCGTGGCTGAACATCTTCTTCGGCCGCGCGGTGGCGAGCTCCTTGTAGCGGGCGACGGCCTCGGCGCAGAGCGCGGCGTGCTCCGGGCCACAGAGCTTCTGGAACACGGCCTCGACCTCCGGCAGCGGAGCGCCCTTCGTCTGCTTGTTCGCCTGCGCCGCCGCGAAGCGGGCGTCTTCGGACATGGGCGCGATACCGAGCTCGGTGAGGACTCCGCGCCACGGCGGCAGCATTCCGCCGGCGGGCTCGACGTCGAGGGCGATGCCTCCGGCGCGGTCGAGCGCGAAGCCAAGGTTCACGAGCTCGGACTTCATTGAGTCGGTGGTCGGTGGTCGGTGGTTGGTGGTTCGACGGCTCGACGGGCCGCCGAGCATACTCCCCACCGTGAGCTTCTTCCTCGGCATCGCACTCGACGAGACCCTGCGCGCCGAGGTGCAGCGCGGCCTCACGCTCGTTCAGCCCGGCAACCCCGTCGCGAAGTGGGAGCCGCTCGAGAAGACCCACCTCACGCTCGTCTTCATGGGCTCCGAGCTTCCGGACGCCGAGACCGTCGCCGCCGTCGCGAAGCGGCACGCGCCGTTCGAGCTGAGGCTTCGCGGCGGCGGCACCTTCAAGGAGCGCGTGCTGTGGATCGGCCTCGAGGGCGACCTGAAGGCGCTGCACGCGCTGCAGGCCGAGCTGATGAACGCCCTCGAGGTCCTCGATGAGCACGGCGAGTACACGCCGCACGTCACGCTCGCGCGCGGGAAGCGGCTGACCGCCGCGCCGCTGCAGCACTTCGAGTCGCCGCCGTTCACGGTGCGCGCCGTGACGCTGTTCGAGAGCGCGCGCGGCGCGTATCACGTGCGGGCCTCGTTCCCGCTGTAAGGTCGCTCGCCATGACCCGAACGCTCGTGCTGGCGCTCGCCTCACTCGGCGCAGCCTCTCACTTCATGTCGTTCGACAGCGGCAGCCACCCGCGCGCGGTAGCGTTGTTGGCCGGAATGGAGATCGTACCGAAGGCAACCTCCGCGGAGCGCGCCCTCGCGCGAAGACTGTGAACCTCAAGCGCGTCGCCCTCACCGTGCTCGCCGCCGTCGCGCTCGCGCTCGTCACGTTCTCGCTCGTCAGCACCCAGCCGCTCGCCGGCTCCGAGCGCAGCGGGCCGCCCGTCACCGTCGACCCCGCGCGCCTCGAGGCCACGGTGAGAAAGCTCGCCGTCGACTTCCACCCCCGCGGCTGGCAGCACACCGACCGCCTCGACGCCACCGCCGCCTGGCTCAAAGCCGAGCTGGGGCCTCACGCCACCGAGCAGACGTACGCCGTCGACGGAGGCACCTACCGCAACGTCTCGGCGCTCTACGGCCCGGCCACCCCAGACCGCATCGTCGTCGGCGCCCACTACGACTCGTGCGAGGGCCTGCCCGGCGCCGACGACAACGCGAGCGGAGTCGCCGGCGCCCTCGAGCTCGCCCGCCTGTTCGCGAAAGAGCCGCCGCCGTCGCAGGTCGAGATCGTCTTCTGGTCGCTCGAGGAGCCGCCGTTCTTCCGAAGCCCTCAGATGGGCAGCGCCGTGCACGCCGACGCGCTCGCGAAGGCGGGCACGCCCGTTCGCGCCGCGCTCTCGCTCGAGATGATCGGCTACTTCTCCGACGCCGAAGGCTCCCAGCACTTCCCGGTCGGAGCGCTCGGCCTCATCTACCCCACCACCGCGAGCTACATCGCCGTCGTCGGCGACCTCGGGCAGATCGGCCTCGTGCGCACCGTGAAGCGCGCGATGAGCGGCGCGAGCGAGCTGCCCGTCGCCTCCATCAACGCGGCGAAGCTCATCCCGGGCATCGATTGGTCAGACCACCGCAGCTACTGGGCCCACGGCTGGCCGGCCGTCATGATCACCGACACCGCGATGAACCGGAACGCGAACTACCACCAGGCCACCGACACGCCCGAGACGCTCGACTACGCGCGCATGGCGAAGGTCGTGACGGGTGTTCATTCCGCCATCTGGGCGCTCGGCGCTTCGGGCTCACGGTAGCGCCGCGGCCGGCACCCCGAGCGCCGACGGCACCACCCGCTCGGCCGGACACACCTCGGTGCTGTCGACCGGCGCCACCACGCGCGGCATGCCGGAGGCGAACGACGAGAGGAAGCAGCGGTACTGGTACTTCGGCCCCGCCGTCTGGAAGACGATCTCGTGTCCGTCCTGAAGCGCGTCGCCGGGGTTCTGCACCACCGCGGCCGTCACCGCGCTGCCGTCGGCCCGCTTGACGTTCCCCGCCACCGGAAACGAGCGCACCGTGCGCCCCGAGAACGCCGCCACGTCGCGGAACGGCGCGAACGGCTTCAGCCGCTCGTCCTTCGTGTCGAGCTCGTCGCCCGCGAGGTCCAGCCCCAGCGCCAGCGACTGCGCGTTCGCCATCGGCGGCAGAATGTAGTGGTCCACCACGCCCTGCAGCATCAGCACGTGCCCCTTCGCGAGGCGGCCGTAGACGGGCGGGTCGGCCGGCTCCAGCGCCCACTGCACCATCGACAGCGCCGGGTCGCCCTCCGAGAGCGAGTACAGCCGCACCGAGTACCCGAGCATCAGCTCCGCGAGCGGCCGCACCGGAAACGGCTTCTGCTTGTAGAGCAGGTTCGCGATGAAGCTGCCGCCCGAGCCGCTCAGAATCGCCGCCTTCAGCCGCGGCTCGAACGCCATCGCCAGCGGGGCGATCGTCGCCCCCATCGAGTGCCCGAACACCGCGAGCTTCGAGCCGTCGAACCGCACCTCGGCCGGGAGCCCGCAGCCGCTGCCGTCGAGCGTCAGCGCATCGAGGATCGCGGGCACCATCGTGAGCTCGGCCGCGCTCTGCCGCACGTTGTCGCGAATCGTCTGCGGGTTGTCCCAGTTGAAGATGAGGAACTGCTCGTCCTCCTTCGCCGGGTTGCGCAGGCCCACGTGCGGCCCGTCGATGCTGATCGCCGCGAAGCCCGCACGCGCGAACTCGAGCGCGGGCCCCGAGCCACGCTGCATCACGCGGTCCTTCCCCATGTACCCGTGGTCGACGAGCGACCGGTCGCCGCCCGCTCCGGCGCGCGTGAACACCACGACCGGGTAGCCGCCCGGCGGCATCGGCGCGCGAGGCACCGTCACCGTCATGCCCGCGCGGTCGTAGCGCTGCCGCACCGCCGCGCCGTGCGCGTCGAACACCCAGCGCCCGCCGCTGTTCGCGAACGGCGGAGTCCCCGCCTGGTACTGCGGCAGGTCGATCGTCGACTCGTAGACGCAGAACTGCGGCCACGCCTCGGTCTGCTGCAGCGGAGCGTTCGGCGCCGGGTGCTCCCCCGCCATCGCGTTGCGCACCGCCTCGAGCCCCCGGCGCGGAGCGTCGGTGCGGAACACCGCGATCGCCGCGGCGTCGTCGGCCACCGGCAGCGCCCGCTTCATCTCGAGGAACGCGGCGGTGCCGAGCCCCACCGGCGCGACGCCCGCCTCCAGCAGCTTCAGCTCCGGAGCGACCTCGAGCTTGCGCCCGGCGACGTCGCGCACCCGCGTCGTGATGACGGCGACGTACAGCGTCGACTCGCGCAGCGGCACGCCCTGGTACGGCACGAGCGTCACCAGGTTCGGAGCTCCGAACCGGCCGCCGTCTTCCCGAACCTGCACGTGAATCGGCGCGCGCGCCTTCTTCTCGATGTCGACGAGGTAGACGGACGCGTCGTCCTCGAGGCTCTCTTTCGCGCTCTGCGGCAGCGTCTTCGGGTCGAGCGGCGCGGTGGCCGAGAAGAAGATGCCGGCGGTGGTCGAGAAGCCGCGGGCGTCGGCCTCGAGCTGGGCGAGCGCGGCGTCGACGATCGCCGCTCCGCCGCGGCCGGGGAACCGCGACAGGTCGATGTGGCCGTCGGCGCGCCGCAGATCTTCGTTGGGAAACGGCGCCGTGAAGATGCCCATCGCGCGCGTGAAGTCCATCTGGACCCGCGTCGGCGTGTCGGGCAGCCGGGCTCGAGGGCACTGCGGCGCTACCAGCACTGCGACGACCACGAACATCCACCGCATCTGCGACTTCCTGCCGGGCTTCGGATTCGCGGCGCCCACTTCCGCTCGCTCAGCTCGACCGTGTTGAGCGTATGCCCTCACAACGAAGTTTTTCACCCGCCGATTTCCGCGTTCAAGGGCACGATGTAGGGGTCCTCAACCGGTGACTCCTTTTCCGTGCTACGCCGCATGGCGCCATGCGTCGCGCCCTGCTCTTCGTCCTCGCTGCCGGCTGCACCACGAAGCTCGACCCCGCCCAGAAGTGGAGCGGAGACCCTCAGAAGGTCGAAGCTTCCCGCGGCGCCCTCGGTGAGCCCCTCGGCGGCTACCCCTCCGACGAGGAGCGCATGGTCCACGTGCTCATGAACCTCTCGCGGCACTCGTACCGGACGCCCAACAACAACGCGTGCAGCGACCCGATGAACCTCGACGGCGGCTCCATCAAGCTGTGGCCGCTCGTGTACACCCGCGAAGGCAACATCGGCGGCCGCTTCACCGCGAAGCACATGAGCCAGATCGGCTGCTTTCAGCACGAGAGCTGCTGCGTCGTCGGCGACGCCGGCATCGGCATCGACTGCATCGGGCCGGGCACCTGCACCGGCGCGCCGTGCCAGCGCACCTGCGACGCCGGCGTCGGCGAGTCCGACGTGAACCGCTACGGGCAGTTCGGCTACAGCTCCTACACGGGCGAGATCATCGCGCAGGATCCCGGGCTCACCGCCTACGACCTGTGGTGCCAGCTGATGCAGTCGCCCGGCACCTACCCGGCGCTCGTCACCGACGGCGGCACGCAGGTCGGCATCGGCCACTTCGTCGACCCGATGGCGACGTGTAAAGACGACTACTGGGCCATCGCGTTCGGCAACGCGCAGGTGCAGATCCCGAGGGTTCCTTCGGCCGCCGCGATGTACGACCTGCCGAAGCCGCTCAACACCGCCCAGCTCGCGTTCTATGCGACGTACTACGACCCGAGCGGGCGCGCCCCGCAGCGCAGCGCCGTCGTGCTGAACGGCCACTGCTTCGAGCTCGATCGCACCTTCGGCTTCGACGACAACGGCACCTACGTCGCGACGTTCCCCGACCCCGACGTGCTGCCGTTCGGCTGCCACCCCTACTACTTCCTCTTCCAGGACGCCGACGGCATGCGCGTCACGTACCCCACGGTCGGCAGCTTCCAGCTCGAGCTCGGCCCCGACTCCGACTGCCCGCTGGCGTACGACCCCACGTCGCAGCTCGCCGCCGACTGCGAGACCGGCGTCCAGATGTGCCCGATGGGAGCGACCGACACCTGCTACGCGCAAGACACCTCGACGCTCGGCAAGGGCGAGTGCCGCCAGGGCTTCAAGCAGTGCAAGCAGGGCTTCTGGTCGGCGTGCAAAGACATGATCGGCCCGTTCCCCGAGATCTGCGACGGCCTCGACAACGACTGCGACGGCGAGACCGACGAGGGCAACCCGGGCGGCTCGGCGAGCTGCGTGGTCGACGACGAAGCCGGCCCGTGCCGCGCCGGCACCCGCGTGTGCACCAGCGGCCGGCTCACCTGCATCAGCATCCAGGGCCCGACGCCCGAGGTCTGCGACAACATCGACAACGACTGCGACAACGCCGTCGACGACGGCTTCAACCTGCAGACGTGCGGCGTCGGCGAGTGCTTCCGGCTGATCGAGACGTGCATCGACGGCGTGCTGCAGCCGCCCTGCGACGCCGGCACCGGCTCGCCCGAGGTCGACGACGGCAAGGACAACAACTGCAACGGCTTCGTCGACGAGGGCTTCCCCTGCGTCGGCGCGCGGCAGATCTACCCGTCGTCCCGCCTCTTGCCCGACGGCGGCATGATGACGCAGCTGATCCCTCCGTGCCGCGTGGGCACGCAGCAGTGCAACCCCGACGGCGGCTGGGGCGTCGTGAACGGCGCCGTCGTGCCGAAGCCCGAGGAGTGCAACGGCATCGACGACGACTGCGACGCGCTGTTCGACAACGACGCCGTGACGCTCAACAAGATCGGCCGCAGCCGTTGCGGGCAGGGCGAGTGCAAGCGGTCGGTGTTCGACTGCCGCGGCGGGCGGCTCGTGGGCTGCGACGCCGGCGTCCCGCAGGCCGAGATCTGCGACGGCAAGGACAACAGCTGCGACGGGACCATCGACGAGGCGTGCTCCTGCCGCCTCGGTGAAGAGCGCCCCTGCTACACCGGCCCGTCGCAGACCCGCGACGCGGGCCTGTGCCACGGCGGCAAGCGCTCGTGCGTCGACGGCGGCTACACGCGCTGCCTCGGTGAGGTGAAGCCGAGCACCGAGCAGTGCAACGGCTTCGACGACGACTGCGACGGCCTCGTCGACGACCTCTGTCTGCCCGACGCGGGCGGCACCGCCGGCGGGAGCGGCAGCGCCGGCGGGTCGGGCGGCACGGCCGGTGGCTCGGGCGGGAGCTCGGGCGGCATGGACGGCGGCGGCGGGTGCAAGTGCTCGGCGGGGCCGGTCGAGTCGCTCCTGCTGCTCGGTCTCGGTGCCGTGCTCCGGCGGCGCCGGCCGCGCGGCTGACGCGCGGCTACCGCGCTTCCGGGGGCGGCTCGAAGTAGATGCCGGTCGTCTGCCCCGCGATGACCACCGCGATCTGGTTGTCGCGCGTGCCGAGCTTGTCCGAGTGCACGATCTCGACGCGGTGATTGCCCTCCCACACCTCGACCTCGCGGCTCGCCATCGGCCTCCCGTCGAGCGTCAGCCGCGCCTTCGGCGGAGCCGCGACCCTGAGCAACCCCTTCCCGAACGTGAACCGCTGCTCCGTCTCTTCCGCCGGCTTCACGTCGACGTACACCACGCGGTGCAGCTGCAGCGCCGTGTTCTGGAGCACCACCGTGTTGCGCCCCGCCGGCAGCTTCACGATCACGGGCTGCCTGCCGAAGTCGTGCCCGTCGACCACCACGTGCGTGTCCGGGTTCGTGATGAACTTCACCATGCCCGGAGGCGGCGGCCCCGACGGCAGCGCCGGCGGCAGCTCGATCTCGGCGGGGGTGCCGGCGCTCGCCGCCTTCTTCGGCTCCACTCGCGGCGCCGGAGGCGGTGGACGAGGAGGAGGCGGCGGCTGCTGCGTCACGGTGGCCGGCTTCGGCTGCGGCTCTTCCTCCCCGGTGAGCAGCACCCACATCGCGACGCCCGCGACCGCGATCAGCGCGAGCACCGCGAGGGGAACGATGCGGTCGTCGCCCGAGCGCTCGCCGGGCGACGCGACCTCCGCGGTCAGCTCGGGCGCGAGCTGCGGCACCGTGCCCTGTTCGGGCGGCAGCGGCTCGTCGTCGTCGGGCACCAGCGTGCCGGTGGGCCCGGACAGCGGCGGTGCCTGACGCTTGTCGGTCGACATCCGTGAAAGACTCTACCAGCCGCTGGCGGCGAACCCGTACCTGCCGGCGCAGACCGCGGCGTGGCGCACGAACGGCGGCTTCACGCCCGACCGGGAGATCAAAGACGCGGTGAGAGCGCGCGCGGCCCGGCAGGAATATGTGTTCCCCATCAGCGCGACGTAATGCGGATGATGCCCCCCCGCGGCGGCGCAGTTCTTCCAGCAGCAGAACTGTCCACCGCTGCGTTGGTTCGAGTCAGGAGCGACTCTTCACGGCATGGCCTGCAGATCCCACGACCAGGTGCGGCCCATCTGCATGAACGCCGGCACCGACGCCTGAAGCCGCGTCAGGCTCGACGTCTTGGGCGCCGGCACCCCGGCCGCGACGTTGTTCTCGGCGTTGAAGTTCGCCGTGGTCGTGCCGGTCGGCGGCGGGCACACGATGGTCTCGGCCTCCGGCCGCTGCGTGCTCAGCGTCGTGGTGATGTCGTATTCCCACATGCCGCCCGACGCCGTCTTGTTGATGGCGACGAGGTTCTCGAACGCGGGCGGGTTGTTGAACGTCACCACCTCGCTGGCGCTGTGCGTGCAGCCGCCGACGTCGGTGCCCATGATGGTCGCCGTGTACGTGATGGTCGTCAGCTTGTAGAAGGCGTGGGTCGAGCCGCGCGAGTCGGCCGAGTCGTCGCGCACGAACGTCGCCATGCCGACCGACCGCAGCGTCAGCCCGCTGCCGCCGAAGTTCACCGTCTCGTCGGTGACCGTGCCGACCCAGCGGTTCGGGAAGCCGTCACCGCTGCCGCCCGTGCCGCTGCCGCCCGCCGTGCCGGCGCCGCCCGCGGTGCTGCCGCTGCCGCCCGCAGTCGCCGCGCCGCCCGCGGTCGCCGCACCGCCCGCGGTCGAGCCGCCCCCCGCGGTGCCCGAGCCTCCGCCCGTGCCGCCGCCCGCGAGGCACGCCGCGAGCGGAGCCGCGCACGCCTGGCGCAGGCACCCCGAGTCACCGCTGCCGAAGCAGTCGGCCGCTGCGCCGCACGTCGCGACGGGCCGGGCCTTGTCCATGCTCACCGTCGCGCGCGCGACGCACGCGTCGATGCACGCCGGGTCGGTGGCGAGGCAGTCACCCGCGCACAGGAGCACGCCGTCGCAGTCGAGCGGGCTCGTGGTGTCGACGCAGGAGATGAGGAGACCGAAGACGAAGAGTCGACGCATCACCGCAAAATGGCACCGCGCCGCGCGCAGCGGCGCGCCAAATCAGTGCCGAAACGCGCCACGCCGCCGGCGCACGAGGGCGCCGAGCGCCGCGAGCAACACCGCACCCTCGGCGCTGCTGCACTTGCACCCGCCCTTCGGCTCTTCGACCGGCGCCTCGGCCACGTCCACCGAGCCGGTCACCGCGCCGCACGTGGCGGTCACCTGCCCGCTCTGCTGCAGCGTGAGCAGCCCGCTCGTGTCGATGGTGCCCGCGGTCGTCGACCAGGTGCAGCCGGTCACCGTCACCGTCGTGTTCGTGAGGTCGTAGCCGGTCACCGTGAACTGCCCCGTCTGACCCTTCTGAATCGACGCGGGCCCCTTCACCTCGATGCGCGCGACTCCGCCGGCGCGGACCTCGACCGTCACGAACGCGGACGTCGAGATGTCGCGGCTGTCTTTCACCTCGACCTGCAGGTCGTACTGGCCCGGGGCCATGAACGTCGCCGTCGACTGCTTCGCCGCGTTCGACCCGTTCGGCGCGAACGCCACGCCCGCCGGGCCGTTCACCATGCGCCACGAGTACGTGAGCTGCGCCTCGCCCTCGTCATCGTCGGCCGTCACCGACAGCATCGTCGTCGTGCCCATCGTCACCGGGCTCGGGTCGGCCGTCGGGCCCGCCGTCACCCGCGGCGCCGCGCCGACCACCACGTTCACCGTCGCGCTGCCCATCTTGCCGTCGTGCTCGACCGTCAGCGTGCACATGCCCGTCGCCGACGGAGTGAACTTGCCCGTCTGCGTCACCGTGCCGCACGAGGCCGGAGTCACCGTCCACATCGCCTCGATGCCGAAGTCGATCGGCTGGCCGAACTGATCTCTCACGTCCGCGATGAACTGGCGGAACTGGCCGAGCTCGAGCTGCGCCGTCGCGGGCACCACCGTCGCCGACGTCGTCGTCTGCACCACGATCAGCGTGACGTTCGCGGTCGAGAACAGGCCGCCCAGGTCCTCGACCTTCACCTCGTACGCGTACGCACCCGGCCGCGTGAACGTCACCGTCATGCTCTTGGCCGCGTTGTTCGCGTTGCGCGAGAACGTCGTCGGCGCCGGCCCGAACACCTGCGTCCACGTGTACTTCAGCGTGCTCTCGCTCTCGATCGGGTCGCTGCCGAGCGTCGTCAGGCTGCACGTCGTGCCCGTCACCGGCGACGGGTTCGCGTGCGGAGAGATCGCGAACACCGGCTTCACGTTGCCCATCAGCAGCACGAAGTCGGCGCCCGGCCAGTTGCCGCCGCCGTCGGGGTTCGGCAGCGTCACGTCGATGGTCGCCGGCCCGAACACGAAGCCGGGCTTGCCCGCCGACAGCGTGTACGTGCCCGCCGGCAGGTTGGGGATGACGTAGATGCCGCGCGAGTCGGTGGTGCCGGTGCCGGCGGCCTCACCCGCGTCGACGACCGAGCCGAGCGACGGGCCGCCGGCCTCGTCGACGTAGCCGCTCACCAGGTACGAAGCGCCGGGCGCCGCCGAGAAGTCGAACGAGCTGCGGATCATGCCCGCCCCGTCGCGGATGACGGCGTTCGTCGGCGTCGTGGCGGTGATCGTGATCGGGTTCGGGAACAAGGGCTGCAGCGTCTGCCCCGGCGCCGTGGCGATCAGGTTCCACGTGCCCGGCGGCACCTTCGGGAGCTGCCACGTCCAGAACCCGCCGTTCAGCGCGGTGTTCGCGTTGCGCACGCCGTCGGTGACGAGGTGGGGCCCGGCCGCTCCGCCGGTGTCGGTGACCCGGCCGGCCAGCGGGAAGACCAGCTCGGCGAAGTTCCGGTTCGTGATGTTCGCCGTCGTGATCTGAATCGGGTTCGTGAAGCCCACCGGCACGAAGTTCTCGCCGCCCGGGCCCGTCGCCGTGAGCTGGTACGCGGCGCCGCCGCCGGGCAGGCCGGTCAACACGTAGTCACCGTTCGAGTTCGTCACCGTCGAGTACACGCCCGCGCTGACCGTCGCGCCCGCGAAGCCCTGCGCCACCGAGGTCACGCGCCCCGAGACGCTGAACGTCGCGCGCGTGCCCGTGAAGTTGATGTTCGCCACGTTCATGGTGCCGACGTTCACCGGGTTCGTGAACGTCTGCGTGAACGTCCACCCCGTCTTGCGCGCCTGCACCTGCCACGGCCCGCTCGCGAGCCCGACGAGCGTGTACGTTCCGTCGCTGTTCGTCCACGTCGTGCGGTTGCCGGCGAAGACGCGCACGCCTTCGACGCCGGTGCCGTTCTCGGTGACCGTGCCGGTGATGCGGTAGGTCGACGGGTTGCCGAAGCGCGCCGCGAAGCTCGCCGTCGCGGTGCCGCCCTTCATGTCGCTCACCGTCACGCGCGCCAGCACGTCGCGGGCGCCGCTGATGGTGCGCGACTGCGTCGCCTGGTTCGTCGACGGCAGCGTGTCGCCGAAGTCCCAGTAGTAGGCGAGCGTGTCCATGTCCGGGTCCGCCGCCGTCGCGGTGCAGTCGAACAGCGTGCCCGCCGTGGTGCACGCGAGCGTCACGGTCGGCGCGCGGTTCGTCGGGAACAGCCCGCGGTTCACCGTCACGTCGAGCGAGGGCGGCGTCGTCTGCTGCACGCCGACCGGCGTGATGTGAATGCCTGCGGTGAAGTCCGAGAACGTGCGGCCGACCACGAGCGCCGCGTCGTCGGGCGTCGCCGTCCATGGCGTCATGTCGAGCAGCTGCCCTTCGGTCGAGTTGTTGAAGCCCCAGTTGACGATGCCGCCGCGCGCCGCCGTGCTGCCCCCGCCCGGCCGGTACTCGAGCCAGTAGTCGCGCGTGGCGCCGATGGGCACGCGCAGGGCGTGCGCCCCGCCGGTGATCGGCTGCTCGAGGTCGTAGATGCGGTGCGTGTTCGAGCCCGCGGCCGCCGTCGCGACCTCGTTCGCGTTGAACCAGTCGAGGTCGTACTTGTACCAGGCGCTGTAGTGCCCCGAGCCGTCGCCCATGATCTCGAACGGGTTGCCGTACTCCTGGCTCGAGCCCGAGCCGATGATGCTCTCGTTGTTCGCCTGCCAGAAGTTCGCGTGGAACAGGCCGTAGTTGTGGCCGACCTCGTGCGCCGTCGTGTGCAGCGAGAACGAGCCGTTGAGCCACGCGCCCGACGCCCCCACCATGCCGAGGCCCGCGAAGTCGAACCCCGGCACCGACACGAACGCGACGACGTCGAGGCCGTTTCCGCCCGGCGGGAAGCCCGCCATGGTCGCCGCCGCGCGCGCGTCGGCCATCAGCCCCGAGGTGTCGCCCGAGCTGCCGTACGCGGCCCGCGTGCGCGGCATGCGCAGCGTCATCGGCACCACCGTCACGGCGAGCTGCGTCTTGTTGTAGCTCGCGTCGCGCAGGTAGTTGTTGAGGTTCGTGGTCAGCGTGGTCGCCGCCGTCACCGACAGCGGGTCGCCGGGCGCATCCGAGAAGTCGACGCGGATGAACCGCAGCGGCTTCGTGCCCGTCGTCCACAGGCTCGGCTGCACGCTGTTGATGTGCTGCGCCTTGAACGCAGCGTCCTGCCCGAGCGCGATGCCGCTCACGCTCAGCCGCTCGAGCGTCGGCAGGCCGTTGAGCGTGCCCCACGCGGTGACGCGGTAGCGCTTGCTGCCGAGCACGAGCCAGCGCTCCGTGCCGCCGGTGTGATCTTTCTTGAGCACTCCGTAGACCTCGTAGCGAGCGATGCCCGAGATCCCGAGCTCCAGGTGCTGCGCCACGAGCGGAGGCAGCCGGTCGCGCTGCACCGCCTTCGCGAGCGCCTGCTCGGGGTCGGTGCGCATCAGCCTCACCATCGCCGGCTCGCGCTCTGCCGCCAGCGCGATGCCCTCGCCGAGCAGCGCCTCGCGCGCGGCGTCGCTCGACGCCTGCCGGTACTGCGCGGCCCAGCGCTCGAAGCGCGAGAAGACGTCATCGCCGCCGACGTCGCCGCTGGCGGCGCACAGGGTCAGAATCAACAGTGCGTTCATGTAGGGGAGCTTCGACGAATGCCGGCCTTTTGAGCGGCCCCCGACATACACCGTTTCTTCCGCCCGGCCTACAGGGCGACCATGACGCCGATGACGATGGCCGCGAACACGAGAATGAGGCCGGCCGCGACCGCGAGCTGCGTCATCGCCTCGCGCTGCGACGCGCTGTCTCTTCCCTCTTCGCCGTCGTCGCGGAACAGATGCAGCGCGTTCCACAGCATCATCGGCCCCAGCCGCTTCGGCCTGCCGTCATCGTGCTGCCGCGACCGGTCGGACTCGGGCTTCTTGAAGATCGGCACCGGCTGCTGCATCACCGGCGGCAGCGGGCGGAACGTCGGCTCGCCCTGCTTGTTCTGAACGCCCTGCAGCTGGCCGTCGGCCGGCGCGTGCCGGTCGGTCTGCCGCACCGGATCTTTCGGCCACACCGGCGCGTCGAACTTGAGCCCGTTCGCGAGCCGCGCGAGCTCCTCGGGCGAGGCCGCCTTGAGCAGCCCCGCCAGCGCCTCGAGGCCGGTCTTGTTTCCGGGCTGCTGCTGCAGGTCTCCGTAGCCCGCCTTCTTCGCCTCGTTCAGAAACGCGCGCGCCGCCGCGCCCAGCTCGCCCTGCCCCTGCGCGAGCTGCAAGAGCGCCTGCGCGTACGGCACCGCGAACTCGAACATGCGCGTCGCCTTGTCGGCGCGGAGCAGGCCCGGGTGCTCGAGCAGCGCCTGGTGCGCGAGGATGAGGTCGGCCGAGAAGCGGCCGGCGATCTCCTTCGCGTTCTTGAGGAGCTTCAGGTCGCTGTGCAGCTCCTTGGGGTCGCGCGCCGGAGCGCCCTTCCCCTCGACGAACTCCTGCAGATCCTTCCGCTGCTCCGGCGAGAACGCGTCTTGCGCCGCCGGCGAGTCGAGCAGCGCCTTGAGCTGGGTCGCCTCGGCCGGCGTCAGCGTGCCCTGCTGCGCCTTGCTCAAGAGCTCGGCGGGCGACAGCTGCGGCTGCGACGGCTGCTGCTGCACCGGCGTCGTCGTGCTCGCCGTCGGCGACGGGCGGAACGCGGAGCTCAGGTCGGTGCGAATCGGCACGGTGTGTCAAGAGTCTGCCTACGGCCCGTGGTGTTGTACAACCCAGCCTCACAGTGGATCCGTTACGAGAGGCCAAAGACCGCGCGGCGCTGCTCATGCAGAAGGGCAAGCTCCCGGCCGCGCTCGAGCAGTGGCAACGCATCGTGAAGGCCGCGCCGAACGACCTCGGCGCCCGGCAGAAGGTCGGCGATCTGTACGCGCGGCTCGGCAAGAAGCAGGAGGCCGTGTCCGCGTACCTCGACGCGATGGACCGGTATGCCTCGGGCGGCCAGTTCTTCAAGGCGATCGCGCTGTGCAAGGTCATCCTCTCGATCGACGCGTCGCACGGCGCGGCGCAGCAGCGGCTCGCGGCGCTGTACTCGAAGACGCGCGCGCCGGCGCCGCCGAAGCCGGCCGCGACGCCGCCGCCCGCGCCGATGGCGCCGCTCGAGCTCGCGAGCTTCCGCGAGATCGATCTCGAGGTCCTGCCCGACGTCACCGGCGAGGTCGAGGAGGTCGGCGAGGAGGAGCTGCTCCTCGAGGTCGTCGCGGAGCCAGAGCGTGAGGCGCCTCCGCCGGCGATGGCGGGCGGCGAGCTGCCGGTGATTCCGCTCTTCTCTCAGCTCGACAAAGACGAGTTCATGGCGGTTCTGAAGGCCGGCATGGAGGTGCACGCGTTCTCGCCCGGCATGAACATCGTGACCGAGGGCGAGCCGGGCAGCGGCATGTTCGCGATCGTGCAGGGCCAGGTCGCGGTGCTGCACGACGAGCGCAAGGTCGCGCAGATGGGCGAGGGCGACTTCTTCGGCGAGATGGCGTTCATCTCGCGCAGCAAGCGGCTCGCGACGGTGCAGGCCGAGACGCACGTCGTCGCGCTCGAGTTTCCGCGCGACGCGATGGAGTCGCTGTTCAAGGCCCACCCCGGCATCGCCGTCGCGCTCGACGCGTTCTACCGAGAGCGCCTGCTCGCGAACCTGATGCGCTGCAGCCCGCTGCTGCAGCCGCTGAACGCCGACGAGAAGATCGAGCTGTCGGGGAAGTTCGAGGTGAAGACGTTCGAGCCGGGCCACGTCATTCTCATTCAAGGCCAGCCCGGCGACGGCCTGTACCTCATCATTCGCGGCCACGTCGGCGTGATGGATCGCTCGGGCAAGCGCTACCCCTCGCTGCAGGAGGGCGACGCCTTCGGCGAGATCAGCGTCGCGACCGGCCGGCCGGTCACCGCCCACGTGCGCGCCGAGAGCCAGGTCGTCGCGCTGCGGCTGCCGAAAGACGTCGTGCGCGACTCCGTGCTCACCCACCCGGGCGTCAAGCCGCTGCTCGACGGAATGGTCGAGGAGCGGCTCGAGCGCTCGCGCGCGATGGACCTGAGGGTGTGAAGAGTCGGCAGTCGGCAGTCGGCAGTTGGCAGAGCCCTCGCACCGACTGGCCCTGCCGACGGCCGACTGCCGACTGCCAGCTCCTAGCGGAAGCAGGCGCTCGGCGCGCCCGGGCTGCTGCGCAGGCTCGTCAGCGTCTGCCGGCACGCGTCGGTGCAGGCGCTCGCCGCCGCCGCGGTGCTCCTCCAGCACGTGCCGCTCGCGCCGTACGAGTCGATCAGCGAGCTCGTGCTGCCCGCGTTGAACGCCGCGTAGCACGCCAGCATGTCGGCGCACTCGGGCGACTGGTACACGGTGCCGCCGCCGCCGCCGCCGCCGGGGAGCGTGCCGTCGCCCGTGAACAGGAAGCCGCGCATCAGCGCCATCGAGTCGATGATGCAGCGGTCGGCGCGCAGGCCCCCGCCGATCGCGTCGGCCTGCACTCCGAACTTCGCGTCGATCTGCACGCCCATCACGCCGCGATCGAGCGACAGCTCGGTCACGCGCACGAGCCCGCTCGTCGCGCCACGGTTCGCGGCCGGAATCGAGTTCGTGCCGTTGCCGTCGGTGCGAATGAACACCCCGCTCGCCGAGGCCGAGGCCGCGGTCGTCGCCCCGACCACGTACTCGCCCACGTCGGGCGAGAGCGGCGTCTGATCGGCCCGGCGCGTCAGCGCGAACATCGTGAACATCGCGTTCGGCGGAGCCTTCGGCGCCGCGAGCTGCGCGCACACGCCCCGCTGATCCGACAGCACCAGCACCGCCCCCACCGTCGCGCCCCGGCTGTCGGTCACCGTCGAGAACAGCGCCTCGTTCACGTCGAGCGCGTAGCCCGACACCCGCCCGCCCACCGAGGGGCCGCACGCCGTCATCAGCACCGCCAGAACCCCCGCCGTCTTCTTCATGGTTTCAAATGCTCCTTTCGGCGGGCTATGTGGGAGCGCCTCGAGGTCTTTTTGAATGACCGCTCCCGCGACAACCTGGAAGGAAGCGCCGACCGAGGGCGAAGACGCGCGCTTCCTCGCGCACGCCGAGTACCTGCGCGAGCTGCAGCGCAAGCGCGGCGACAAGGGCCGCGGCCTGCACCTCAAGCAGAACCTGGGCCTTCAGGGCGAGCTCGTCATCGACGGCGAGCTGCCCGAGCACGCGCGCCACGGCCTCGGGGCGAAGCCCGGCCGCTACGGCGTCTGGGTGCGCGTCTCGAACGGCGCGGGTCGCAACCAGCACGACCGCAAGGGCGACATCCGCGGGCTCGCGGTGAAGGTCATCGGCGTCGCCGGCAAGAAGGTCATCCCCGGCATGGAGAGCGCCGTCACGCAGGACTTTCTGCTCATCAACCACCCCATCACCGCGGTGCGCAACGCCGACGAGTTCCTCGCCATCGTGAAGGCGATGCAGAGCCCCGCGCTGCTGCTCCCCCGGCTCATCGGCTCGGTCGGCTTCTTCCGAGCGCTCGGCATCTTGAAGCAGGCCGCGGCCGACGTCGGCGCGAAGGTCACCAGCGTCGCGACGACCGAGTACTTCAGCGCCGCGCCCATCTCGTGGGGCCCGTACGCCGTGAAGGTGAAGCTCCAGCCGCGCGCGAAGAGCGACCCTTCGGCGCAGCGCGGCTCGACGCCCGGCTACCTCGGCGAAGAGCTCGCCCAGCGCGTGAAGGCCGGCCCCGTCGCGTGGGACCTGCAGCTCCAGCACTACACCGACCCGGTCTCGACGCCGATCGAAGACCACGACAAGGTCTGGCAGGGGCCGTGGCTCACCATCGGCACGCTCACGCTGCCGCAGCAGGACACTGCCTCGGCGAAGGGCCAGGCCGCGCAGGCCGCCATCGAGAAGGCGTCGTTCGACCCGTGGCACGCGCTGGTCGAGCACCGCCCGCTCGGCAACGTCATGCGCGCGCGGAACCACGCGTACCGCTTGAGCACCCAGGAGCGCGGCGCGGCTGGCGAGCCGACGACGGCCGACGTCTCCTGACGTTTCGTGGCGGTAACGCGGTTGTGGCGCGCGCGCGCTACCCGCTACGAATGCGGGGAGGTCGCTCGTGCCGCCCGATCCACCCATCGCGGTTGGAGTGTCCGTTGCCAGCAGCGTGGCACCATCGAACCTCACCGAGGCGCTGCGCGAGCAACGCACCAGCAGCGCTCGCCGCATCAACCCCCTGCGCCTCGCCGCGGTCGCCGTGTTCTGGGCGATGGCGCTCGCGTTCGGCTGGGACGTGGCGCTCTTCACCGCCTACCTCGGCGCCGCCGCCGTCACCTTCCTGCTCGCCCGCCGCTTCACCCGCGCCGCCGAGCTGTCGGGCTACGCGATCGCGTTCTTCGACATGCCGGTCATCTATCTCTTGCAGCGCGGCAGCTTCGCGGCCAGCACCAGCCCCGGCGCCGTCGCCGGCTTCACGGTCGCGATCTTCGCCGTGCTCGTCGCCATCAGCCTGCTCTCGCTCGACTCGCACCAGACCGCGGCGACCGTCACGAGCGGCACGGTGCTCGCGATGCTGCTGCAGCACGAGGCCGGCATCACGCTCGGCGGCATGCTCGCGACCCCGCCCATTCTGGTGCTCGTGGGCCTCGCCGGCCACCTCGTCTCGATGAGGCTCATCGAGGTGACGCACCGGTTGATGATCGACTCCGAGAGGAAGAAGCAGCTCGAGAACCACCTCCAGCACGCAGACCGCATGGCGATGTTGGGCATGCTCTCGGCCAGCGTGGCGCACGAGGTCGGCGGCCCGCTCACCTACCTGCTCGGCAACATCGAGCTGATGCGCGTGAAGCTCGAGCGCGACGCCTACTCGAAGGACGACTTCCTCGAGCACCTCGCCGAGGCCGCGACCGGCGCCGAGCGCATCGCGCGCATCGTGCGCGACATGCGGCAGATGGCGCGCAAGGACGACCACCAGACGCTGCGCGAGATCGACGTGAAGGACGTCGTGCAGGGGAGCGTGAAGATGGCGAGCGCCGAGATCCGCAAGCGCGCGGAGCTCGAGGTCGAGCTCGGGCCGGTGCCCGGGGTCGTCGCCAGCGAGACGCGGCTCGCCCAGGTGTTCCTGAACCTCCTGATCAACGCCGCCCAGGCGATTCCCGAGGGCAACACGCAGGGCCAGAAGGTGCGCGTCGTCACCGGCACCGGCCAGAACGGCGAGGCCGTCATCTCGGTGAGCGACACCGGCAGCGGCATCGACGACGAGGTCAAGAAGAAGCTCTTCACGCCTTTCTTCACCACGAAGCCGAAGGGCCAAGGCACCGGCCTCGGCCTCAGCATCTGCGCGCAGCTCGTGCACGCGTACGGCGGGCAGATCGAGGTCGACAGCGAGGTCGGCCGCGGTACGACGTTCAAGGTGACTCTGCCCTCGCGCGGGCAGGCTCCGCTGAAGCAGGCGGTTACCGTGTCGTAACGGCGAAAGTGTGGCGGTGTTACTCAGGGGTTTGTTCTCGCGCTGAGCCAAGCAGTGGATCGTGGCACGCCGCGTGATTACCGATGCTCATGGCTCAGCTCGCTGCAGGTCGCGTTCTCGTCGGTACCCCTTCCGGACACGTTCTGATCCGCGTCGAGGGCCGCGGCACGCACATGAACAGCCAGCCCCTGCGCGACTTCGTGATGGAGATGGTCCGCCGCGGCTACCTCGAGTTCGATCTCGACCTGTCCGACTGCCTCTACGTCGACAGCACGTTCGCCGGCGTCATCGTCGCGCTCTCGCTGCAGGTGCGCGAGACGAGCGGCGGCAAGGTCGCCGTCTTCGGCGCCAACTCGCGCTGCCGCGAGCAGCTGCACACGCTCGGCATCGAGCATCTCTTCGACATCAAGGACGACCGCCCCCAGGCCCTCGACGCGCAAGACATGGAGGCGCTGCCCTGGCCATTCCGCTCCGAGGAAGCGTGGGGCGAGACCATTCTCGAGGCCCACCGCACGCTCGCGAGCGTCGACCCGGCCAACGCGATCCGCCTCCAGGACGTCATCGAGTACATGCAGCAGCAGAAGACCCAGCGGCTCCACTAGAAGGGCGTCCACCCCATGCACGCGACTCCGCTGCAGATCCTTTTGATCGAGGACGACGAGACGTACTCGGCGCTCGTGCAGCGCATGCTGCGCACCAGCGGCAGCGAGCTCGTCATCGCCGACCGCATGGAGGCCGCGCTCAAGCAGCTCGGCGGCCGCACCTTCGACGTCGTGCTGTCGGACCTGAACCTCCCCGACTCGCGCGGCATCGAGACCTTCCAGAGCGTGTACGCCGCGGCGCCGAAGCTGCCGATCGTGGTGCTGACCGGCGAGAACGACGACGCCCTCGGCCTGCGCACCGTGCAGCAGGGCGCGCAGGACTACCTGGTGAAAGATCACGTCGAGCCCGCCATTCTGCTGCGCTCGCTCACCTACGCGATCGAGCGCAAGCGCATGCAGCTCGAGGCCGCGCGCGTCGCCGACGAGCTCAAGCGCCAGAACGAGACGATGCAGGCCGACCTGCGCATGGCCCGCGAGATCCAGACCGCGATGCTGCCGTTCGGCCCGTCGCGGTCGAACGGCCTCGTCTCGTTCACGCACCGCTACCTGCCCGCCGGCCCCGTCGGCGGCGACTTCTTCACCGAGTTCTGCAGCTCGAAGGGCCCGTGCGGCGTCGTGCTCTACGACGTGATGGGCCACGGCGTGCGCGCCGCGCTCGTGACCGGTCTCTTGCGCGCGCTCGCCGACGAGAGCACGGTGCTGTCGCTCGGGCCCGAGCGGTTCCTCACGCAGCTGAACCGCAACCTGCGCGCGATCTTCCGCCAGGCCGATCAGCAGATCTTCGTGACCGCGCTGTGCGTGGTCGCCGACCCCGTCGAGCAGCAGCTGTACTTCGCGTCCGCCGGGCACCCGAACCCGCTGCACCTCGACGCGAACACCGGCACCGTCTCGCTGATCGAGGCGAAGCGCGGGCCGCCGCTCGGTCTCATCGACGACGCCAGCTGGCCGAAGCAGTCGGCGTCGTTCGCCGCCGGGCAGCGGCTGCTGCTCTTCACCGACGGCCTCTACGAGGTCGAGGGCGCCGACGGCTCGCAGTACGGCGTCGCGCGGCTCGCCGAGACCGCGGCGCACAAGGCCGCGCTGCCGGCCCCCCAGCTGCTCGGCGAGATCATCGAAGAGGCGCAGGAGTTCTCGACCAGCGGCGACTTCAACGACGACGTCTGCGCGATCGTGATGGAGCCCGAGCTCGGCCGGCCACGGTCTTCGTAGGCTGTCGGGTCGAGCCTGCAGGTGCAGGCCGACGTGACGGCGCGCACGCGACGCTTCCGCCGCGCCGCCCGTGAATCCGCCGCCTTCGGGCGCGGTCCCCGCCGTGCAACCGGGGCGGGCATGGCTCCTCCCATCTCTTCCAAGACCCCGCGTCCCGTCACGCCCCCCAAGCCCGCCGCGGTGCCCGAGAAGGGCATCGTCGAGACGGCCAGCGAGAAGGTCACGAAGGCGGTCGACACGCTCGTCGGCGCCGCGCTGGCGACGCTGCCCGGTCAGAAGCTCGCGCTCTCGAACCAGCTCCGCGCCGCGAAGGTCCCCGCGGCTCAGGCCGACCTCATCATGAAGCGCCTCGACGCGATGCCGGAGGACGTGGCGAAGCGCGAGGTGGCGCTGCTCGCGAAGGCGCTGAGCGTGCCCGGCGGCAACGGTGACCGCGTGGCCAACGCGTACCTCGCGATCTCCGACGTCGCGAAGGCGAGCCCGTCGACGGCGGCGCGGCTCACGCCCGAGGTGAAGGCGGCCCTGCTCGAGGGCGTCGCACGGCCGCGCACGGCCGACGCGCTCGGCCAGGCCGGCGTGCTCGGCGTGAAGCAGGCGCGCGAGGCGGCCGAGGCGATCGTCCGCATGCCGCCCGGCCACGCGAAGCAGCTCGAGCAGCTGCTCGCCCGCGCCGGCACGGGCTCGGTGGCGAGCCCGCGCGCCGATGCGCGCACCGAGCAGGCGCTGGTGCTGAAGGCGCTCGCCGCGCGCTCCGACCGGTTCGACCCGTCGCGCGACGCCATCCTCGGGGCCGAGGGCATGCGCGACGTCGCGATGATCGAGCTGAAGTCGTTCGCCGACGAGATCCGCGGCATGCCGCGCAGCGGGCTCGTCGCCAGCACTACGGCGATCGACGTCGACGGCTCGGTGAACACCTCGCGCACGAGCGGCGAGAACCTCACCCGCCCCGGCACCGACACGGCCGCGAACAACGACGGCCTGTTCCAGCACCACCAGACGACGTGCGCTCCGACCACCGGCCAGATGATGCGCGCCGAGGCCGACCCCATCTACGCGCGGCGGCTGCACCAGGGCGGCCTCGACAACGTGTCGTGGTCGAACGACGTCACGAAGGAACAGTCGGACGTGCTGAAGAAGTTCAACGGCCAGGGCTACGACCGCCTCTACCAGCAGCAGCGCTTCGTCGAGCGCGACGGCTACGTCGCGACCGCGAAGGCCGCCGGAGCGAGCGACGCCGAGACCGCCGCGCTCGCGAAGTACTTCACGTTTCCCGATCTGACCCAGAGCGAGCTGATGCTGGCGGGAGCGGCGCTGGGGAGAATGGCGGGCAGGCCCGGCGCTCCGACTCAGACGCAGGCGCTGGCGCTGCGGCAGTTCGCGACGACGCCGCTGGCCGGCACCGACATGCTCGGCGTCGTCAACGACATGGTCAGCGGCTCGACGCACCAGAAGTACAAGTGGGTGAACACCGACACCGGAGCGACCAGCCCCCAGACCCTGATGAAGCGGTTCGACGACGTGGCGGCGGCGGTGCGCGCGGGTCACGACGTGCCGGTGTTCATCGGGCCGCGCGGCGGCGGCTCGGGGCACGTCGGCCTCATCACCGACGTGCGCGGCGAGGGCGTGAACGCGCAGTTCCGCTACTCGGACCCGATGACCGGCCGCACGGAGTGGGTGAAGGCGACCGACTGGGCGAAGGCGGATCCGTCGTGGCAGATCAACGGCTTCGGGCTGAAGGAGTGATTCAGACGACGGTGAGCTTCACCGACGGGTCGAGGCGGCGGAGGCCGTCGGGATCCGACGTGATGATGCCTTGACCGCGCTTGCGGGCGCACAGCACGACGGAGGCGTCGATGGCGTCGTTCGTGCCGGTTCGGCCGCACAGCTCACCGGCCGCCCGGGCCGTGGCGGCGTCCAGCGGCACCTGCTCGGCGAGCCTCGATTTCAGAAACCGCGCGAGGCGGGCCTGAGTTCGGCCGTCTCGCCAGACCTGCGCCAGCACGCCGGCAGGAATCGCAAACCTGCTACGGGTCTTGTTCGCCAACCTGAGGGTGTTCAGCAAGACGCGGTCGGCACGCTCGAGAGCGATCAATGCTCCGGCATCGAGAGTCACCCCAGTCAACGCTTCCTCCGTTTCCGCGGGCGTAGCCCGAGAATCTCTTCGGCCTGGCGCTCTTCTTCTGCGGTCGGCGGCCCGCCGGTCTCCGCGAGCATTTCGTCGATCATCTCCTGCAGGTCACGATCGACCACCCGCTCGTCGAGCAGCTCGGCGATGTACGCGCTCATGGTCGTCTTGCGCCGGCGGACCTCGCCGCGTGCCTTCTTCAGCGTCTCCTTCGGGAGGCTGATCGCGATCTTCGCCATGGTCATACCGGCATCATACCGGTCTGACACTCATGGCCGCCACCCAGGGCCGACGCTCCGACGTCGAAGAGTGCGGCGACCCCGAGCTCTTCTCCGTGCTGGAGCAGCTCAATGACTCTGCACTGAAGGACTGACGGGCTCCGGGGGGCGCACCGGCGGCCGCCGCCGCTCGAACGTGCCCGCGCGGCGCTTCAGCTGGTCCTGCAGCACGAGCTGCACCGCGCCCGCGACCGGCAGCGCGAGCACCGCGCCGAGCAGCCCGGCCAGGCTCGTGCCCGCGAGCAGCGCGACCGTGATGATCAGCGGGTTCATCTGCAGCGTGCGGCGCTGAACGAGCGGCTGCAGCACGCGGTTCTTGAGCCAGTTGTAGACCAGGAAGACGGCGGCGCAGATCACCGCGGCGCGCAGCCCCGACGTCGCGAACGTGATGCCGACCAGCAGCACGGCGCCAAGCGCGCTGCCCAGAAACGGAATGATGCCGAGCACCATCAGCACGAGGCCGAGCGGAACGAAGTACGGCACGCCGAGGATCGCGAGCGTCGCGCCCATGACCACGCCGCTCACGCCCGCGACCATCACGGTGCCCGCGACGTACCCGCCCACGACCTTGCGCATGCGCAGGCCGAACCGCAGCCAGTGGTTGCGCCGGTTCGGCGGCAGCCACTCCAGGCCCTGGCGGAACAGCTCGTCCCCGAACAGCAGCATGAACGCGGTCAGCGTACCGACGGTGAAGAAGCCGGCGAGGCCGTGCACGACGCTCCTCGCCGCGGCGAGCGCCGGCGCGGTGCCCGACCGGAGCGCGGCCTGCAGCCGCTCGAGCACCTGGAACCGGTCATCGGCCCACCTCACGGTGTGAGACGCCTCGAGGCGCGATGCGAGCTCCGGAGCCCGCGCGATGAGGGCCTGCCCCTGATCGATCAGCAGCGGCACCATCGTGGCGACCACGGTCGCGAAGAAGCCGACTCCGGCGAGGAGCACCGCGAGCACCGCCCACGTGCGCTTGATGCGGTGCCGCGTGAGCCACGCCACCGCCGGCTCCAGCGCGAGCGCGACCAACAGGGCGATCAGCGCCCACGAGACGATCGTCCTCACCTTCCACAAGAAGAGGACGCCCAGCCCCGCGGCGAGCGTGTTCAGCAGCACGACCCAGACGTCGCGCGACGAGATGCGCTTCGGCACCAGCCTTCGTGCCATTCCCCTACATAACGGCCGGCCGTCAGCCGCGCCGCGCGCGGTACCGCCTCACCAGCGCGTTCGTCGACGAGTCGTGCTCGAGCTTGCCGTCCTTCGCCTCGAGCTCCGCGCCGATTCTCTTCGCGAGCACCTTGCCGAGCTCGACGCCCCACTGGTCGAACGCGTTGATGTCCCAGAGCACCGCCTGCGTGTACACCGCGTGCTCGTACAGCGCGACGAGCGAGCCCAGCGTCGCCGGGTCGAGCCGCTCGGCCAGAATCGTCGTCGACGGCCGGTTGCCCGGGAACGTGCGGTGCGGCACCAGCCGCTCGGCCACACCCTCGGCGCGCACCTGCTCCGCGGTCTTCCCGAACGCGAGCGCCTCGCCTTGCGCGAACAGGTTCGCCATCAGCACGTCGTGGTGGCTGCCGAGCTTGTTGTGCGTCTTCATGAAACCGATGAAGTCGCACGGCACGAGCCGGGTGCCCTGGTGGATCAGCTGGTAGAACGAGTGCTGCCCGTTCGTGCCCGGCTCGCCCCAGTACACCGCGCCGGTGCCGGCCTGCACGTCGACGCCCCCGAGCGTCACGCGCTTGCCGTTCGACTCCATGGTGAGCTGCTGCAGGTACGCCGGAAAGCGCTTCAGGTACTGGTCGTACGGCAGCACCGCGACCGTGTGCGCGCCGAGGAAGTCGGAGTTCCACACCCCGATGAGCCCCATCAGCACCGGCAGGTTCTTCTCGAACGGCGTCGAGCGGAAGTGCTCGTCCATCGCGTGGAAGCCCTGCAAGAGCTCGCGGAAGCCCGACGGCCCGATCGCCAGCATCGTCGAGAGGCCGATGGCGCTCTCCATCGAGTACCGGCCGCCCACCCAGTCCCAGAAGCCGAACATGTTGGCCGGGTCGATGCCGAACTTCTTCACCTCGGCCTCGTTGGTCGAGACCGCCACGAAGTGCTTCGCGACCGACGTGTCGTCCTTCAGCGCCGCGAGCGACCACGCGCGCGCCGACGACGCGTTCATCATCGTCTCCTGCGTGGTGAACGTCTTCGACGCCACGATGAACAGCGTCTCGGCCGGGTCGAGGTCGCGCGTCGCCTCGGCGAGGTCGGTGCCGTCGACGTTCGACACGAAGCGGAAGGTGAGCTCGCGCTGCGTGAAGGCCTTCAGCGCCTCGTACGCCATCACCGGCCCCAGGTCGGAGCCGCCGATGCCGATGTTCACCACGTTCTTGATGCGCCTGCCGGTGTGCCCCTTCCACTGCCCGCTGCGCACGCGGTCGGCGAAGTCGCTCATGCGCTCGAGCACCTGGTGCACCTGCGGCACCACGTTCACGCCGTCGACGGTGATGGTCGCGGTCTTCGGCGCGCGCAGCGCCACGTGCAGCACCGCGCGCTCTTCGGTGATGTTGATGCGCTCGCCCTTGAACATCGCCTCGATGCGCTGGCCGAGCGCGCGCTCGGCGGCGAGTGAGAACAACAGCTCGAGCGTGCGCGACGTGATGCGCTGCTTCGAGAAGTCGGCGTACAGCCCGCACGCCTCGACGGCGAACCGGGTGCCGCGCTCGCCGTCCTTCGCGAAGAGGTCGCGCAGGTGAACGTCTTTGACTTCGGAGTGGTGCTCCTTCAATGCTGCCCAGGCGCGGCTGCCGGTCAAAGTGCTCATGGCGGGTTCTCCTACTTCAGTTCAGCAGCTCAAGACGACCTGCAATCGCGACTGTCCCGACGCGTGCCGCATCGTCGCCACCGTAGAGAACGGCGAGGTGATTCGCATCGCCGGCGACAAGGAGCACCCCGTCACGAAGGGCTTTCTCTGCTACCGCACCGCGCAGTTCCTCGAGACGCAGCGCGACCCCTCACGCCTCACCTCGCCGCTGCTGCGCAAGAACGGCGAGCTGCAGAAGGTGTCGTGGGACGAGGCGATGGACTTCGCGGCGCGGGAGCTCGAGCGCATCAAGCGCGAGTCGGGGCCCGCGGCCATCTTCCACTACCGCAGCGGCGGCTCTCTGGGCCTGCTCAAGCTGCTCACCGAGCGCTTCTTCGAGGCGTACGGGCCGTGCACCGCGAAGCGCGGAGACATCTGCTCCGGCGCCGGCGACGAGGCGCAGCTCACCGACTTCGGCGTGGAGGACTCGAACGACCTCTTCGACCTGCTGAACAGCCGGCACGTCCTGCTGTGGGGCAAGAACGTGCACGTGTCGTCGCCGCACACGCTGCCGGTGCTGCTCGACGCGCGGAAGAAGGGCGCGAAGCTGGTGCTCATCGACCCCGTGCGCCACCGCACCGCCGACTCGTGCGAGCGCTACGTGCAGGTGAAGCCCGGCGCCGACTTCGCGCTCGCGATGGCGACCGCGCGCGTGCTGTTCGAGCGCGGGTGGGACGACCCCCGCGCGAAGACGTACTGCGACCACCTCGACGACTTCCGCGCGCTCGCTCTCTCGCGTGACTGGGCTCGCGAGGCCGGGGTGGACGCCGCGGTGCCGGAGGATCTCGCCCGCCGCCTCGGCCCCGAGAAGCCCTGCGCCATTCTCGTCGGCTGGGGCCTGCAGCGGCGCAGCGCCGGAGCCGCCACCGTTCGCGCGCTCGACGCCCTCGCCGCGATCAGCGGCAACCTCGACGTCCCCGGCGGGGGCGTCTCGTTCTACTTCGCCCGCCGCATGGCCTTCGACGTGGGGTTCCGCACGGGCCAGGGGCCGCGCACCGTCTGCGAGATCACGTTCGCGCACGACGTCGAGCGCGCCGTGGACCCGCCGATCCGCGCGGTGTGGATCACGTGCGGCAACCCCGTCGCGATGCTGCCCGACTCTCACGCGATCGCGCGGGCGCTGAAGACCCGCGAGCTCGTCGTCGTCGTCGACAGCTTCCTCACCGACACCGCGAAGCTCGCCACGCTCGTCCTGCCGACCACCACGCTGCTCGAGGCCGACGACGTCATGGGCGCGTACGGCCACCACTACCTCGGCGTCGCGCGCCCCGTGGTGCCGCCGCCCGCCGGCGTGAAGTCGGACCTCGAGATCATCCAGGCGCTGGCCGCGCGCGTCGGGCTCTCGCAGGTGATGGCGGGCACCGCGCGCGAGTGGAAAGAGCGCATCGTGAAGACGAAGCTCGTGCCGAAGGGCGTCACGCTCGAGCAGCTCGAAGACGGGCCGCCGGTGAAGAACCCGCTCGCTCCGCCGGTGCTGTTCCAGAGCCTTCAGTTCCCGACCGCGACCGGCCGCGTGAACCTGCTGACGAAGGCGCCCGCACCCGAGGCCGAGGTCTCGCGTGACTGGCCGCTCAAGCTCATGGCGCTCTCGACCGAGAAGGCGCAGAGCTCGCAGTGGGTGAAGGGGCCTCCGTCGCGCGCCGAGGTGACGGTGCACCCCGAGGCGGCGGGCGGCATTCCCGAGGGCGCCGTCGCGCGGCTCGAGTCTCGCGTGGCCGCCATCGACGTCGTCGTCCGCCACGATGCGCGGCAGCGCCGCGACGTCGCGCTGATGCCGAAGGGCGGGCACCTCTCGAACGGCACCTGCGCGAACGCGCTGACCGAGGCGCGCGTGACCGACGCCGGCGAAGGCGCCGCGCTGTACGAGCAGCTCGTACGTCTGGTGCCGCTGTAGGTCTGTGACTCGACGGGCCTCAGGCCACGCGCTCGTGGCCTCGTCGGTTCGTAGGGTTGGCAGGCAGATCAGCCGGGCGGCGCGGGGCCCGAAACGACGCCGTGGGGCCTTCGATGATCCGCCCACTCATGACCATCGGCCCTACGCGAATCAGTGGTGCAGCCCGCTCGACGCAGATTGATCAGGACTGGAGCGTCGCCCTCAAGGACCCGAACCGGAAGATCCCGCTCAAGCTCACCGAGGAGCTGAAGGCGAAGGACCCGGAGGCCTACAAGCTCCTCTCGTCGCTCAAGCCGGATCAGCTGAAGGCGCTGCAGGCGGCCGACAAGAACGGCGACGGCTCGCTGACCCTGAAGGAAGCGAAGACCTTCCTCATCAAGAACGGCGCGATTCAGACCGGCGGTCAGTTCGACAAGGTGACCGACGCGCTGAACTCGCTGTTCTCGACCGCGGCCGGCAAGACCGTCGATGTCCGCGCTCCGAACGCGAGCGTGATGTACATCCAGATGAACAACAACACCGAGAAGGGCTCGCACCTCTACAACGCGGGCCGGCAGAACATCGAGAAGAACGGGCTCAAGAACCTCGTCGCGCAGGACCCCGACAAGCCCGAGCTCACCGGCCTCGACATCACGAAGGAGTTCAACAAGAGCCCCGCCGACGCGCAGAAGGCGTTCCGCGACGGCATGCAGACGTACCTCGACGACCTCGTGAAGAACGGCGGCTCGATGACCGGCCTCGTCATCTCGGGCCACAGCGGCGGCACGCAGATGCTGTATGAGGCGGCGCCCCACCAGTACGAGAACCGGCTCGACGTTCGCGCCGAGCTGCAGCGCTTCAAGGACATGGAGAAGCCCGCCGGCAGCGGCAAGTTCCCCTACCGCGACCTCTTCAACAAGACCGAGAAGGTCGGCCTGCTCGCGTGCTTCCAGGGCGGCAAGATCGACGAGTGGCAGAAGCTGTTCCCGAACGCCGTCATCGCCGGCACCAAGAACTTCTCGCCCGACGCGGGCAGCGCGGCGTCGTCGGCCATCTACGGCGTCGCGCAGAAGGCGCGGCAGTACTACGAAGACGGCGGCGACTTCATGAAGGCCGAGGCCGCCGGCCGCAAGGCGGTGGGCGCGAACACCGACAAGCTGCAGACCGACCGCGGGCTGAAGGTCGCGGTGCCCGGCGTGAACCCGCTCTCGGTCGCGACCGCGGAGTTCGACAAGGCCAAGACGGCGTATGCCGGAGCGAAGGCCGACATCGACAAGGCGCTGCGCGAGGGCAAGGGCGCCGTCAGCGCGAGCCGGATGCGTGAGATCTACCAGATCGTCCGCGAGTACGAGGGCGCCGCGGGCGCGCTGAAGTCAGCGGGCGGCTCGCCCATCGGCCCCGACGGCAAGGCCGTCGACGTCGCCGCGATGACCCGGGTCGGCGACCGGTTGTTCGAGCTGCGCTCGCGCTGACCGCCGAAGGCGCAGGGAAGCGGACTGCGTGACTCGCGACCTGCCCCGCGGGAGCTCGCCGCTGCCTCCGTACCGGGCTTCAGGCCCGCGCTGACACGCTCGAGCAGACGCGCCAGAGCCGCACGCAGCCCGGCAGCGCCACGAGCGGAGCGATCGACAGCCACAGCACGTCGACGAGCCGCTCGTACGCGCCCGCGTAGCTCACCCCGAGCGCGAACCAGGCGAGCAGGCCGAGGCTGGTGAGCGTGCCGAGCCAGGCGACTCCGGCGCGCTCGGTCTTCGCGGTCGCGAACGCGAGCGCCAGCGGCCCGAGCCAGACCGCGAAGGCGGCGGGGACCTCGCCCTGGTGCGCGAGCTTCGCGAACGACGCCAGCGCGATGAGGCAGGGCGCGAGCGCGAGCTTCCACGCCACGTTCATGGCCTCGCGGGTACGGTCGCCGTGCCTCGCGACGGCCTCGCACGGGTCGCACAACGTGCGCTTCGGGCCGGTGAGGAAGGTGCCGCACCGCGCGCACGGAACCGGGGGCGAGTCGAACCAGGCGTCGTCCAGCTCGTGCATGAGCCCCACGACAGCCGGCGGTGCGGTTAAGTTCCCGCGGCATGTCGAGCAGGCTCGCTCCGCGCCGGCAGCCGCAGCAGGCCCGCAGCCGCGAGCGCGTCGAGCGCATCCTGAAGGCCACCGCGCGGCTCGTCGAGCGCGGCGGCGTGGCCGCGGTCAACACGAACGCCATCGCGAAGCAGGCGCGGCTTCCGGTCGGCACGCTGTACCAGTTCTTCCCGAACCGCGAGGCGGTGCTGAAGGCGCTGATGCAGGCGCAGCTCGAGGCGTTCGACGCGGCGCTGTGGCCGCTCCTGGCCCCGTCGGAGGACGAGCAGCCGCTCGGCGCGCAGGTCGACCGCATCATCGACGCGCTGGCGAAGGCGTACGTGCGGGTGCCGGGCCTCGCGACCCTGCTGCGCAGCATGAAGTCGGAGCCGGTGCTCGAGGCGATGTCGGTCGCGAACAACGAGCGCATCGCCCTCGTGCTCGCCGAGCTGGTGCGGCGCCGTGTGCCGGCGGTCTCGAAGCGCCGCGCGAAGGCGATCGCGACGGCCGCGGTCGAGGCCGGCGACGGCGTGATGATGATGTGGCTCAAGACGCGCGACCGGGCGCTGCTCGCCGAGCTGAAGGCGATGCTGCGCGCGTATGGTGCACAGCTTCTGTCGGGCCGATGAAGCGGCCGATCGCGAGCGAACTGACGCGCGTCACGACGGCGTTGCTCGCCGCGGTCTTCGGCTCGAAGCCCGCGGCATACCCGGCGCGAGTGCTCGACGCGGCTGAGCGGCGCCTGGGTGTGAGGCTGCCGACGGTGCTGCGGGCATACTACGCGGTTGCGGGACGGCACCGTGCATGCGGGTCCGGAGCGCTTCACCCGCTCGTGCCTCCGAAGAGCCTCGAGCTGGCGGGAGCGGGAGTCGTCTTCATGGAAGAGAATCAGAACGTCGCTTTCTACGGGGTGAAGCGAGAGCACCTCGAGCTCGAAGACCCGCCCGTCTTTCAGGGCAACCCGGACGAGGCGAAGTGGTACGCCGAGTGCCCGCGGCTCAGCTCCTTCCTGGTGAAGAGTCTGTGCTGGCAGGCGACGCAGTTCCTCTCGAGCGACGTGGCCTTCGCCTCCGCAGCAGCCTGGCGACGAGCGACGCGTAGCTTCGAGCGGGTCGAGTGCGGTGCCCCTTAAAGTACGACGCAGACGTGCGGCGTAGAGACGGCCTCGTCGCCATCGCGTTCGCAGCTCGTGGCGATCGCAAGGTGTACGTCGCGTCGCGCTCGCCGGAGGCCGTGTCTGATCTCGTCTCGCAGCTGCGGGCGACGTGAGCTCGCTCCGTGCGGCTCGGCTAGACTCGAAGGCGTGTGCGCGGCCGTCACCGCCGTACCCGCGAGTGCCCGGCTCGCTCCGCTGCTGCTGGCGCTGCTCGCCGCGTGCGCTCCCCCGCCTGGGACCGGCGGCGCCGCGGGCGGCAGCTCGACCGCGGGCGGAGCCGGCACTGCAGGAGGCAGCCCGTCCGACGCGGGGCCTGACACGAGCGCTCCCTGGCCGATCGATCGCACCGACGGAGGCGCGATGGCGCCCACGACCTACCAGGGCCTCGCGCTGCGGCTCGTCGACAACGGCGAGCCGGTGGTCACCGCCGTGAACGGCGTCATCGGGGTGGTGTGCATCGGCATGAGCAACGCCAGCCAGGAGTGCGTGGACTTCATCGACAAGCGCACCACGACGTTCGCGAGCGAGGTGAACGCGGCCGTGCGCGTGGTCAACTGCGCCCTGAGCGGGAACGCGATCGAGCGGTGGAACGACCCGGCCCGAGACGGCCCCCTGTGGACCGCGTGCATCGACGCGAAGCTGCCGGACGCGGGCCTGACCGTCGACCAGGTGCGCGTCGTCTACCACAAGGCCGCGAACCAGTTCACCACGGCGGCCGACGGCGGAGCGCTCCCGCTCTACCCCGCCGCGGGCAGCGACTACGACGCCTTCGTCGCCAACCTCACCACCTTCGCCGGCCGGCTCGCGCAGAAGCTGCCGGCCGTGCAGGCGGTGTACACGACCTCGCGCAGCTACGGCGGCTTCTCGACGATGCCGGCCCGCGGTGAGCCGCTGAGCTACGAAGAAGGTCACGCGCTCAACACGTGGCTCTCGACCCATTCGAACGTCGGCGGCGTCTGGTACGGCTGGGGGCCGTACGTGTGGGCCCCCGACTGCGCCACCGGCACGACCAACGGCAGCGGCGTCTGCTACGTGCGCAACGACTATGTGGCCGACGGCATTCACCCCGGCAACGGCGCCCAGAACAAGATCAGCCTGATGATCCACCGGCGCTTCCGGCAGCACGCGTGGTACCGGCCGTAGCCCGGCTCGCCCGAAGCGGTGTCGGACTTCGTGTCGCAGGTCCGCGCGACGTAGGCTCGCGCCGTGCGCCGGTACGCCGCTATCGTCGCCGTCGCGCTCGTCGTGCCGGCGTGGGCAGACGACGAAGACTGGGCCCGGGAGCAGAGCGGCCGCTTCCTCAACTCCGAGCCCGACAGCCACGAGATGGAGGTTCAGGAGCCTGCGCTCGCGCCCGAGCCGCACAAGCTCGCGGTCACCCTCGCCGGAGGCGTCGTCGACGCCGCCTTCATCGGCACCGTGCCCGCCGCCGGAGCCGCCGCCGCCGTCTCGGTCTGGTCGAGCTCGAAGAAGTCGTGGCTCACGCTGCTGCTCGAGCCGCGCCTGGCCGTCATCGCGGCGCTGCTGATTCACCACGTGACGGCCGACCTCACGCTGCGCGCCGGCATCAACCTCTACCCCGAGGAGCGCTTCGCCGTGCAGCTGCGGGCCGGCCTCGGGCCCATCGGGCGCGTCGGCATCGCCAACCCCGGCTTCTCGGTGGGCCTCGCGTTCTCCGGCGAGGTCGCTCTCGCCTTCCGCGTGTTCGCCGACGAGCGGCTCTTGAAGTTCGGCTGCACCCTCACCGGCCATCACTACGTGATGTCGACGTGGACCAACTTTCCGATTCCGCCCGGTGGGTACAACGTCGTCGGCGGCATCAGCTGGGAGTCGCGCCTCTAGCGATTTGCGCTCGAGCGTCGAACATGAGTAAAGACTCATGTTCATGGACCGCACGGAGTACGACCTCGCGCTGAACGGCGGCACCCTGTACGACGGCACCGGCGCGCCGGGCCGCACCGCGTGCGTCGCCATTCGCGACGGCGCGATCGCGGCCATCGGCGACGTCCCGTTCGCCGCCCGTCGGACCGTCGACGCCCGCGGCCTCTGGGTCATGCCGGGCTTCCTCGACGTCCACACGCACTACGACGCCGAGGTCGAGGCCGCTCCGAGCTTGAGCGAGTCGTTGATCCACGGCGTCACCACCATCTTCATGGGCAGCTGCTCGCTCGGCGCCGTGCTGTCCGACCCCGTCGACATTGCCGACATGTACACGCGCGTCGAGGCCATGCCGCGCGAGCACGTGCTGCCGCTGTTCGAGCAGAAGAAGACCTGGCGCACGCCGCGCGAGTACCGCGAGCACCTCTCGACGCTGGCGCTCGGCCCCAACGTCGCGTGCTTCGCGGGCCACAGCGACCTGCGCTGCGCCGCGATGGGCCTCGAGCGTTCGGTGACCGAGGGCGAGGAGCCGACCAGCGACGAGCTTCAGCGCATGTGCGGCTGGCTCGCCGACGCGCTCGACGCCGGCTTCCTCGGGCTGTCGTGCAACACCAACAAGTGGGACAAGCTCGGCGGCTCGCGCTTCCGCTCACGGCCGCTGCCGTCGACGTACGCGGGGTGGGACGAGATCCGCTCGCTCGTCACGGTCGTGCGCGAGAGGGGCCGCGTGCTCCAGGGCATCCCCAACATCAGCGCGAAGTACGACACGTTCCTGTTCTTCCTCGAGAGCATCGGGCTCGGCTTCCGGCCCGCGGTGAAGACGTCGCTCGTCTCGATGGTCGACGTGCGCTCGAACCGGCTCATCTACAAGGGCCTCGGCTGGCTCACGCGCATCGTGAACCGCCTGCTCGGCGGAGACGTGCGCTTCCAGGCGCTGCCGGTGCAGTTCGACCTGTTCGTCGACGGCCTCGACGCTCCGGTGTTCGAGGAGCTCGGCGCCGGCACCGCCGCGCTGCACCTCGAGCGCGCCCAGGAGCGCCGCGCCCTGCTCCTCGAGCCGAAGTACCGCGCGTGGTTCCGCAAGCAGTGGACGAGCCGGTTCGCTCCGAAGGTGTTTCACCGCGACTTCAAGCAGAGCCAGGTCGTGGCCTGCCGCGACGCCTCGCTCGTCGGCCGCTCGTTCTTCGAGATCGCGTCCGAGCGCGGGCGCGACGTCGTCGAGGTGTTCCTCGATCTCGTCGCCGAGCACGGCGACGCGCTGCGCTGGCGCACCGTCATCGGCAACGACCGGCCGTTCGCGGTGAAAGAGATCATGGCGCACCCCGACACCCAGCCCGGCTTCTCGGACGCCGGGGCGCACCTCAAGAACATGGCGTTCTACAACTTCCCGCTGTTTCTCCTGCGCCTCGCCGCCCGCGACGGCGCCATGACGGTCGAGCGCGCGGTGCGGCGGCTGACCGGCGAGATCGCCGAGTGGTACGGGCTCGATGCCGGGCGGCTCGAGCTCGGAGCGCGTGCGGACGTCGCGGTGGTCGACCCGGCCGGGCTCGACGGCGCCCTCGACGGCATTCACGAGGGCACGATGCCCGAGCTCGGCCACTGGCCGAGGCTCGTGCGCAGGAACCCCGGCGCGGTGCCGTACGTGCTCGTGAACGGGCGCGTGGCGGCCGAGCGGGGCGAGGTGCGCGACTTCGGGCACGGGCGGTTCCTCGCCGCGGGCGAGCTCGCGCGGGAGCAGCAGCGCGTGCGTGCTGCAGCCTGAACGGTGCTCGTGACCACCGGCTGACGGCGCGACGGGTCGTTCTGTGTGAGATTGGTGTTGTTGTCGGAACGACACATCAAACTCACACAGAATGCACGTCATCATGAGCCCCGCGTGGAGCTGATCCTCGAGCTGCTGCTCAACGGCCTCGGCGAGCTGATCCTCGAGATCCTCGGCGGCACGCGCGCAGACCAGCGGCCCGCCGGCCGCGCCTTCATCTGGCTCATCGCCGGAGTCGTCCTCGGCTGGGCCTCGACGCTCGTGTTCCCGGCGCACTTCATCAACGACGAGACGCTGCGACGCGTGAACCTCGCCCTCACCCCACTCACGGTCGGCGCCGTCAGCGGCCTCGTCGCGTGGGGCCGTGGCCGGCCCGCGGCCTCCTCCGCCGTCAGCGCGATGCTGTTCTCTCTCGCGTTCGCCGTCGCCCGCTGGAAGCTGGCGGCTTAGGTCGAGCCGGCGGCGCGACAGTGCCGTCCGTGAAGCTTGGCCGCGAACGCGAAGCGTGCTCTGCCGCACCGCCATGAGCGGCGACCTCGCAGGCTTCGTCTTCCGCGTCCCCACGCCCAGGGCGCGCGCCCGCCTCCAGGCGAACCTCGTCACGAAGCTCCGCATCGCGCTGCTCGACCAGGGCATCGACTGCTCGCGGCTCGCGCTCACGCTCCACGCATCGAGCCGCATCCCCGTGCTGCTGCTGCAGGTGGCCGGGCTTCCCGAAGACGCCGCGTGGCTGGGAGACGCCGTCGCCGCCGCGGTCGGCGGCCGCGTCTGGTCCGTTCTCCATGACGGCCGCACCGGCTACGAGCAGGCCGAGCAGCACGGCCCCGTTCCGGGCGAGCTCGAGAGCATCGCCGCCGCGGCCGCGGATCTCGGCGTCGAGCGCGACGACGTGGTGCTGGCGCTGCCCTTCGCGGCCGCGTGCAGGCTACCGCTCGCCGTCGAGGCCGGCGCTCCCGGCGGTACGCTCGCCGCGTGGCTCGACGGCATTCACGAGCCGCCGGCGGCCGTCACGCTTTGAGCTCTTTCGCCGCGCTCGGGTCGCGGTTCATCGCCGCCGCGATCGCGCGCACGACCGCGCGCGGCGTGAAGCGCACCGACCACACGCCGATGAGGTTCTTCAGGCCGTGCACGGCGATGAGCTTGCCCGCGTGCATCGCGCGGTAGCCCTGGCTCGCGACCTCGTGCGACGTCATCGGCGGCGCCATCGTGAAGAGCCGCGTCTTGTCGTTGCCCGAGAGCGAGGCGAACTCGGTGGCGGTCGCTCCGGGGCAGCTCACCGTCGCCGTCACGCCGGTGCCCTTGAGCTCGTGGCCGAGCGCCTCGGTGAACGAGTTCACGAACGCCTTGGTCGCGTAGTACGTCGCCATGTACGGCCCCGCCTGAAAGCCTGCGGTCGAGCCGATGTTCAGCACGCGCCCCTTGCCGCGCTTCACCATGGCGGGCAGGAACAGGCGCGTCAGCGCGACGAGCGCCGAGATGTTCACGTTCACCTGGCCGAGCTCCTTCGTGAGGTCCGACTGCACGAAGGCCCCGGTGGTGCCGAAGCCGGCGTTGTTGACGAGGAACTCGACCTCGAGGCCGGCCTTCGTCACCTCGTCGAACACCTGCTGCGGCGCGGAGGCCTTGTCGAGATCGGCCGCGATGACGAGCGTCTTGATGCCGTGCGCCTTGCCGAGCTCGGCGGCGAGCTGATCGAGCCGGTCGCGGCGGCGGGCGACGAGCACGAGGTCGTGCTTGTCGGCGGCGAACAGCTTCGCGTACTCGAGACCGAGACCTGCAGACGCTCCCGTGATCAGCGCAGTGCCCATGATGCGGCCGAGGTCTAGTACGCTTCGTGCCGTCATGCGCACCTTCACACTGTTGATCGCCGTCTTCGCGACCGCCGCCGCCGCTTCGCCTCCGACCGCCGAGCAGATGGCGAAGATTCAGTACGACGTGAAGAAGGCCACCGACGCGGTCGACAAGAAGTACCAGGGCAGGCAGCTCTCGTCCGACGAGCGCAAGCAGCAGATGGCCGAGCGCGCCGCCGCCGAGAGCGCGGTGCTCGACAAGGCCGGCGTCGACAAGAAGGAGTACGTCAAGGCCGACGCCAAGATGAGCAAGGAAGACCGCGAGACGGTGAAGAACGAGACCGAGAAGCTCGAGAAGAAGGAAAAGGCGGGCGGCGAGAAGCAGGGCGGCAGCAAAGAGGTCGTCATCGAGAAGGGCGGCCAGGGTCAGAAGACCCCCGAGGAAGAGGCGGCCGAGATGGACAAGGCGATGGGCTTCGGCAAGGGCGGCGGCAAGAAGCGCAGGTAGGGCTCAGGCCCGGTAGCCGCGAGCCTGCAGCTCGAACAGCCCGGCGTAGCGCCCGCCCTTCGCGACCAGCGCGTCGTGGCTGCCGAGCTCGATGAGCTTCCCGTTCTCGAGCACGGCGATCTGATCGGCGAGCCGCACGGTCGAGAAGCGGTGGGAGATGATGACGGCGGTGCGCTGCTTCGCGAGGGTGGCGAAGCGCTGGAACATCGCGAACTCGGCCTCGGCGTCGATGCTGGCGGTCGGCTCGTCGAGAATGAGCACCTCGGCGTCGCGCATGAACGCGCGGGCGACGGCGAGCTTCTGCCACTGGCCGGCGCTGAGGTCCTGGGCGTCGTCGAACCACGAGCCGAGCACGGTGTCGAAGCCGCGCGGCAGAGACTTCACGAGGTCGGTGGCGCCGCCGGCCTCGGCGGCCCGCTCGATGGCGGGGCGGTCGGCGAGGCGCGCGGGCTCGCCGAGGCCGATGTTCTCGGACACGGGGAACTGGTAGCGCACGAAGTCCTGGAACACGGCGCCGAAGCGGCGGCGGAGGTCGACGGGGTCGAGCTCGCGCAGGTCGACTCCGCCGTAGGTGATGCGGCCCTCGGTGGGGTCGTAGAGGCGCAGCAGGAGCTTGATGAGCGTCGACTTTCCGGCGCCGTTCTCGCCGACGAGGCCGAGCTTCTCGCCGGGCTCGAGCTTCAGCGTGACGTCGCGCAGGGCCCACTTCTCTTTGCCCGGGTAGCGGAACGAGACGTTCTCGAGCACGAGCGCGTGCGGGCCCTTGCCGAGGGTCCTCGGCGGCTGCACGGTGGCCTGCTCGCCGGGCGCCTCGACGGAGAGGTACGCGAACAGGTTCGACATGAACAGCGCGTCTTCGTACATGCCCGCGGCGGTGGTCAGCATGCCGGTGAACGCGCCCTGGCCCTGGGTGAAGATGGCGAACGCCATCGAGAGATCGCCGAGCGTGAGGCCGCCGCCGAGGGCGCGCCACACGACGGTCGCGTAGCAGGCGTAGAGGGCTGCTTGGGCGAGCAGGTTCGAGCCGAGGTGCAGCCAGAAGCGCCGCTTGAAGAGGGCAGAGTCCTGCGCGAAGAACTTCGCGAACAGCTCGCGGTAGCGCGCGAGGATCAGCTGACCGAGGCCGTACAGCTTGACCTCCTTCACGTGCGAGTCGCGGGTGAGGATCCACTCCAGGTAGTTGAGCTTGCGGCCCTCGGGGGCGCGCCAGGTGAGCAGCCGGAAGCCCTCGCCCGACAGCTTCGCCTCGACGAAGAACGCGGGAGCGGCCGAGAGCGCGAGCGCGGGCAGCGCCCACCACGCGATCGACCAGAGCAGCGCGCCGAAGCTCACGAGCGTGATGGTGCGCGTGACGATGTCGAGCGCCGAGGTGAACAGCGAGAGCGGCCGGGCGCTGGCCTCGCGGCGGGCGTTCTGCAGCTTGTCGTAGAGCGAGGGGTCTTCGAAGTGCTTGAGCTCGAGCGTGAGCGCCTTCTCGAGAATGAGCTCGTTGATGAGGTTGCCGAGGCGGGCGCGCGTGATGGCGCTGAGGAGCTGGTTCAGCCGGCCGATGAGCACGCCGGCGGCGGCGATGGCGAGCGCGGCGCCGACCCAGGTCAGGACGCGGGCGCGGAGCTCGGGGTCGGGCGTCTTCAACGCCTCGACGACGCCGTCGATGATGTGCTTCGAGACGTACGCCATCGCGGCGGGCTGCAGCGAGAGCACGAGCTGGAGGGTGACGAAGACGAGCACGTTGACGCGGTCGGCCTTCCAGACGAGGGACAGGGTGCCCGGGAGCTGGGCGAGCAGCTGGCGAACGGAGATCTTCTTGCGCTCGTCGTCGCGCTTCAGGGGCAACACGCGGCCTCACATAGCCCGCGGAATGAGATTGGACACCTGCTAGAACGGCGGGCATGCGCTGGCTGCTCTTGTCGTGCGCCCTCGCTTCGCTGTCCGCGTGGGCGAAGCCGTACCGCGCGATGATCTCGCACACGGCCGAGACGGTGCCGGGCGGGCACGTCGAGGTCGGAGCGCGGTACCAGGGCTTCGTTCTCGGGGCGGGCCGCACGGGAGTGAGCGCGTCGAACTGGCACCAGGTGGCGGCGTCGGCGCGCTGGGGAATCATCGACAACCTCGAGCTCGACCTGCAGCTCGAGGCGCTGATCGACTGGTCGCCGGGCGGGCTGGCGCGCGCGTACTTCGGCGACATACCTCTCGCGATTCACTGGACGTTTCTCGACCGGCCGAAGTTCGCGTTCGGGCTGTTTGCGCGGGTGACGTTTCCCACCGGGCCGGGTCACATCGACGTGCTTCCGCCGATGCTGTCGGACGGCACGTGGGACGGGGAGCTCACTGCGATCGCCGAGGTGCGGCCGAGCGCGTGGTTCCGGCTGATGTTCAATGTGGGGTTCCTCTATCACCACGTCCGCAACCGGGGAGCGAGCCAGCCGTCGTTCGATGTGCCTGAGGCCGTGCGGTGGAGCGTTGCGGGTACGTTCAACCTGGGGAAGCGGTGGCTCTTTTCGCTCGAGGCGCTGGGGCTTCACTTCTTTCGGGCCGACATCACTCCGGTGTGGGTGAACAATCAGCACCTCGTCGAGGTGATACCTGGGGTTCGGTTCGAGGCCGTGCCACGGCTCGTGTTCGAGGCGGGGTTGGGGATCGCGGTTTCGCCTGCGTTGAGGGAGATTTGGCAGCTGCGGCTGCTTGCGGGCGCTACTTACGAGTTCGGGTAGGGGGGCCGGGTTCCGGGGTCCGGGTTCCGGGGTCCGGGTTCCGGGGTCCGGGTTCTTGGGTCCGGGTTTGGGGTCGGGGTTCTCGGGTCGGCGTTCCGGTTCGGGCCCGAGCACGGGTCCGCGTTCGTTCAAGGGTTCGGGCTGCGGCCGGTAGAACGGGCCGCGGCTGGCGGAGCGGGCCGGGAGTCGCTCAGCTCGTTCGTGGCCCTGCGCAGAGACGACTCAGCATCTTCACGACTCGGAGCAGCAGCGCGCGTGCTTGTGCGTACTCGCTCTGCGTGATGATGCCGCGCATGCGCATCATGCTGAGCTGCGTCGCCGCCTCGCCGCCGCTTCCGCGCGCCATCTCGTAGTAGCGGCGCTTCTCGGCTCTCGCGAACTTGCTCGCGCCTTCGCCGATGTTCGACAAGAGGCTCCGAATCGATCGATCGAACTGGTCGTGCTCGTCGCGCGACATCTTTCGAGTGAGCCATTTGTTCACCAGCTCGTAGAACTCTTCGGCCACCTGGAACGCGATCAACTTCTCGTGATCGAACAAGCCCGCCGCAGCATCCGGGCCCACACCGTTGCCCGAACGCTGGCCCTCGCCCGAACGCCGGCCCGTGAACGAACGCGGACCCGTCCCCGGGCCCGAACCGGAACCCAGACCCTGGCCCGCACCCTGGCCCGCCGACCCCGTCCCGCTTCCCCCATTCTCATCTTCCATGAGGAAGCAGACTAGCGAGGGGGTCTGACATACCCCGCGATCAACCTTCGCAGCTCCCGAGCAAGAGTCTCATCATCCAAAGACTCCGGCCGAACCAGAACGCCATCATGAGTCAAAGAGTGCACGGCGTTCACGACCACGTGAACCACCAAATCCAAGTCCTCATGCTCCACCTCATCACGGTGCTCCTCGAACAACCCCCGAAGCAGCCCCGCCATCTGCTTCACCCGCTCGACGAGAAGAGAGTGCCTCCCGAGGTGAGGAAGACACTCGAGCAGCACGCGCATCAGCGCGCCCTCGCGCCGCTGAAACTCGAGCGTGCCCCGCATCAGAAAGTCGAGCGTCTCGAGCAGGCTCGCGCCGGACGGAAGCGACGCGAAGCGCGCCAGCTGAAACTCCACCTCGCGCTGCGAGACCCGCTCCACCAGCTCGGCGACCAGCGCGTGCTTGTCGGGAAAGTACTGGTACAGCGTGCCCGGGCTCACCCCCGCCACCTCGCCGACCTCCTGCATCGACAGCCCGTCCCACTTCTTCTCCGTGAGAATCCGAGTCGCGGCCAGAACCACCGCCTCGACCGTCTGAATCGACCGCGATTGCACAGGCGCCTTGCGGGGTTGCAGCCGCTTCGGCAGCCGCCCGGGAGCGCGGGGAATACGAGTGGCCGTCATCGTCTGCCCGCTCATAGTTTGAAACCCCATGCGAATCACTGTGCTCGGAGGCAGCGGCTTCCTCGGCTCTCGCACCGTCGAAGCACTCAAGAAGGCGCCGGGAGTCGACGTGCAGGTCGCCTCGCGCCGCGGCCCGCTGAAAGTCGACGCCACGAAGCAAGAGACCTTCGACGCCCTGAAGGGCAGCGACGTCGTCGTCGATCTCATCGACGCCACCACCACCCCGCCCGACGCCCTCGCCGCCTGGTGCGTGGAGCACGGCATCACCTTCGTCGAGGCCACCAGCGACCGGCCCGCCATCGCGCGCCTCGCAGCGCTGCCGCTCAAAGGCCCCGGCCTGCTCGTGCTCGGCGGCGGCATCTTCACCGGAGTCAGCAACCTGCTCGCCCGCGCCACCGCGAACGCGGCCGGCGGCGCGAAGGAGCTCACCCTCGCCATCACCTCGAGCCCCTACTCGGGCGCCGGCACCGGCACCATCGCGCTGATGACCTCCGCCATGGCGAAGCCCGCGGTGCGCACCGCCGGCGGCGAGCGCATCGAGGTACCGAAGCTCGAGGCCGGCCCGAACATCCCCTTTCCCTCGAAGAGCCGCCCCACGCTGCGCATGTCGTTCGCCGAGCAGGACATGCTGCCCAGGAGCACGAGGGTGCCCGACGTCGAGGTGTACTTCGCTCCGAAGCCGTCGTTTCTCGTCGCCGCCTTCCGCTTCATGCCCGGCTTCCTGCTGAAGGCCGGCTGGTTCGCCGCGCTGATGGGCCTGTACTTCTCGTTCCTCCGCAAGGTCGTGCTGAAGAACGTCGTCAGCTCCGTCGAGCTCTGGGCGCGAGCGCGTGGAGCCACCGAGCAGACGCGCGCCGTCACCTGCGCCGACGGCATGATGGCCGGCGCCTGGGCGCTCGCCGCCACCGCGCTGATGCTCGGCGAGCAGAAGCCGGCGAAGGCCGGCGCGTGCTTCATCGACGACGTGCTCGAGCTCGAGCCCGTGATCGCGCGCGCGAACGCGCTCGCCGGCGAGACGGTGCTGCGCGCGGCCGCATAGTGGCCGGCGGCGTCGTCGGCGGGTCTACCGATCGCATGCGACCGATCGTCCTCGTCCTCTTTCTCACCGCGGCGGCGTGCAGCGGCGGCGGCACTCCGGTGACCTGCAACGGCAACTCCTGCTCGTGCACCTCCGGCGGCACCTGCAGCCTGAACGGCTCGACCTGCGAGTCTGCGAACTGCGCCCTCTCGTGCTCCAGCCAGAGCACGTGCACCGGCACCTGCGGCAACAACTGCGCGACGAACTGCTCTGCGTCGGCGATCTGCAACCTCACCGGTGGCGACAACAGCGCCATCACCTGCACCTCCGGCGCGAACTGCACGCTCACGGTCGGCGCCAACAGCTCGGTCGACTGCAGCGGCGCCTCGACCTGCAACGTCTCGTGCAAGGGCATCTGCACCCTGACCTGCACCGGCAACTCGACGTGCAACCTCGCCTGTGCCGGCAGCACGATGATGTCGATGCCCCGCGGCGGCACCTGCACCTGATTTCGGAGCTCGGGGACTCAAGGGCTCGCGCCCGTCGCGATCCACGCGCGCACCACGTCGAGCTGCGCCTGCGTGAACGTGCTCCCCGCCTTCGGCATCACCGTGCCCATGCACATGCCGGCGCCGGTCAGCTTGTTCACGAGGTAGCTGCCCGCGATGTCGTTCGGCAGCACGCGCCGGCGGTTCGTGCACTGGCTCGACGCCACGTTGACCAGGCCCGAATACGCCGCCGCGCTCGTCGCCAGGTTCAGGTTCTCGGCCGGCCGCATGCCCGAGTGGCAGCCCATGCCGCTGCCGCACGAGTACTGGTTGAACAGCGGGAACACGTCGGCCGCGAACGACTTCGTCGGCCACACGCACGTGCCGTTCGAGCACGTCTGGCTCGCGGAGCAGGTGCCGCACGAGCCTCCGCAGCCGTCGCTCCCGCACGTCTTCCCCGCGCAGCTGGGCGCGCAGCCGCACTGGCCCGCGGCCGAGCACTGCTGACCCGAGGGGCACGTGCCGCACGAGCCGGCGCAGCCGTCGCTGCCGCACACCCGGCCCGTGCACGACGGCGTGCAGCCGCAGGTGCCGCTCGCGCTGCAGGTGAGGCCCGCTGCGCAGGCGCCGCAGCTCCCGCCGCAGCCGTCGGGCCCGCACGACTTTCCGACGCAGTCGGGCGCGCACGCGCACTGGCCCTGCGCGTTGCACGTGCCGGCGTCGCAGGTGCCGCACGTGCCGCCGCAGCCGTCAGTGCCGCAGGTGCGGCCCGTGCACGACGGCGTGCACGAGTTGCCGCAGCGCCCCGTCTGCGTGTTGCACACCAACATGCCGTTGCACATTCCGCAGCTGCCGCCGCAGCCGTCGGGCCCACACATCTTTCCTGCGCAGTCGGGAACGCACTGGCACGCACCGGCGGCCGAACAGGTCAGCGGCGCCGCGCACGAGCCGCAGGTGCCTCCGCAGCCGTCGTTGCCACACATCTTTCCGGTGCAGCTCGGCAGGCACAGGCACATGCCGGCCGCCGTGCACGCCTGGTTCATCGCGCAGGTTCCGCACACGCCGCCGCAGCCGTCGGGGCCGCACGTGAGCCCGGTGCACTGCGGCACGCAGCGGCAGGTGCCCTGCGCGGTGCACGTCTGACCGGTACCGCAGCTGCCGCAGCTGTTGCCGCAGCCGTCGTCGCCGCACGTCTTGCCGGCGCAGCTGCCGGAGCACGGCCCCGTGATGCACTGCCCCGTCGAGTCGGCGCACGTCAGACCCGTGCCGCAGGTACCGCAGCTGCCACCGCAGCCGTCGTCGCCGCAGGCGCGGCCCGAGCACCCGGGCTCGCACGCCTGCGCCTCGACCTGATCGAGGTACGCCGCGAGGGCGGTGGCCTCGCAGTCGGGCAGCGGCCCGGCGACCGGCATCGTCTTCGCGACGATCGCCCGCTCGCGAATGCGCTCCGACTGCCGGCGCACGTCGGCGTCGGTGTCGAAGTTGGCCCCGGGCGTCGCTCCCTGGCGGGCGGCGTCGCTCAGCGTCGCGAGGTGGCAGCCGTTGCAGCGCACCTCGACGACGTTGCGGCCCGGGGCGCCGCACATGGGGTCGCCCACGGCGCCGGTGCAGGCCGAGACGGTCAGGAAAAGGACTGCGTACTGCCACCTCATCCGTCCGGAGAGGACCCGCCGTCTGCAACATCGGCCACGAATCTGGCGTTACACTGTAATCCTTGTCCCCGCCGTCCGACGCATCCCCGAACAGCCGAGAGAGAGAGGGCGACGTGCTCGGCACGTACGCGCTCCAGCGCCTGCTCGGCGAGGGCGCGATGGGGCGCGTCTGGCTGGGCCGCCACACGAAGCTCGGGCGCAACGCCGCCATCAAGGTGCTGAAGAGCGAGCACACGCAGAACAGCGAGCTCGTCGGCCGGTTCTTCGACGAGGCCCGCGCCGTGAACCAGATCAACCACGAGCACATCGTCGCGATCGCCGACTTCGTCGAGGAGCTCGAGCCGCCGCGCGTGTACTGCATCATGGAGTACCTGCCCGGCGAGTCGCTCGAGCGCCGTCTCGGCAACGGGCCGATGCCGCTCAAAGACGCGCTCTCGGTGATGCGGCAGGTCTGCGACGCGCTCGGCGCCGCCCACCAGCTCGGCATCGTCCACCGCGACGTGAAGCCCGACAACATCTTCATCATGGCGAAGGCCGACGGCTCGCCGTTCGCGAAGGTGCTCGACTTCGGCGTCGCGAAGCTCACCCCGGCGATGAAGCGCGACGCGGTGACGACCACGCAGTCGGGCCAGCTGATCGGCACGCCGTCGTACATGGCGCCCGAGCAGATCGTGGGCCTCGAGGTCGACGCGAAGGCCGACGTGTACTCGGCGGGCACGGTGCTGTACCGGCTGCTGGCGGGGCGGCTGCCGTTCACGCAGACCGACGTCGGCGCGCTGAGCCTCGCGGTGATCAAGCAGCCTCCTCCGGAGCTGCCGTCGAAGGCGCCGTGCGGCGAGAAGATCAGCCTGCAGATCGCGCGCGTCGTGAACGCCGCCCTCGCGAAGGAGCCCGAGCGCCGGCCCGACATGGCGCAGATCGTCGAGGTGCTCGAGCGCGAGCTCCGCGGCGAGCAGCCGGGCCGCGGCCTGCCCGTCGTCCCGGTCGCAGTCGCCGCCGCGATGGTCGTCGCGGCAGGCGCCTGGCTCGCGCTGCGGCCGAAAGAGCTCGCACCCGCGCCGCCCCCGGTCGTGGTCACGCGCACGGCGCCCGCCTCCAAGACGGTGAAGCTCACCGTGCGCAGCGAGCCGCCCGGAGCGAGCGTCACCCGCGACGACGGCACCGTGCTCGGCACGACCCCTTTGACCTCCGAGCTCGCCCGCGGCACCCCGGCGAAGCTGCGCATCGCGCTCGACGGCTACCTGCCGCTCGAGCGCGGCGTCGCAGCCGACAGCGACTCGGTCATCGACGTCGCGCTCGCCCCGAAGCCACCGGAGCCCGTGAAGCCGCCGGCCAAGAAGAGGCCGCGCATCACCGAAGACGGCACGCTCGACCCGTTCAAGCGCTGAGGCTACTGGCAGCGGCCCATGATGCACTGAGGCGGGCCGTTGCAGTTCTCACACCTGCCGCCGTCGGTGCCGCACTGGGTCTCGGCAGTGCCGGGGGCGCAGTTTCCGAAACCCGTGCAGCAACCCTGGCACGAGATCGAGTCGCAGACGCACTGGCCCATCAGGCAGCGCTTGCCGACGGCGCACTGCGCGAGCGTTCCGCACCGGCACGCGCCGGAGGTGCACTGGTCCGACCGCGCGGGGTCGCACACCGTGCACGGCCCTCCCGACGTGCCGCACGTGGTGGTGCTCTGCATCATGCACGTGTTCGACGAACAGCAGCCGTTCGGGCACGTGCCCGCGCTGCAGCTGCCGCCGGTGCACGCGCCACCCGCGCACGTCCCGGGACTGCAGTCCTGGCACATCGCGCCCATGGTGCCGCAGCTCGCGTTCTGCGTGCCGTTGCGGCACGTCGCGCCGTCGCAGCAGCCCGCGCAGGTCGCCGAGTCGCACGCGCACGAGCCTGCCGAGCAGCGCGTGCCGGGCGAGCACGGCGCGCCGCTGCCGCACATGCACACACCGTTCGCGCAGTTGTCGGCGCGCGGACCGCACGGCGAGCAGCTGCCTCCGCCGGTGCCGCACTGGCTCAGCTGGTTCACCTGGCACACGCCGCCCTGGCAGCAGCCGTTCGGGCAGCTGGTCTGATCACACACGCACGTGCCGCCCGAGCAGCGCGTGCCGGCGCCGCACGCCGCGCCCGTGCCGCACCTGCACTCGCCCGACGCCGAGCACGTGTCGGCGCGCACCGTGTCGCAGCTCATGCACGCCCCGCCTGCGGCGCCGCACGCCGCGAGGCTCTGAGCCCGGCACTGAAGGCCGTCACAGCAGCCGCTCGGGCAGCTCATCGCATCGCAGGCGCACGCGCCGTTCAGACAGCGCTGACCGGCGCCGCAGGCCGGGCCGCTGCCGCACTGGCACCGCCCGTCTACACACTGGTCGGCGCCCGCTCCGCACGCGACGCACGACAGGCCGCTCATGCCGCAGGTGCTCACCGACGGCGTCTGGCACGCGCCGAGGCCGCAGCAGCCGCTCGGGCAGCTCGCCGGGTCGCACTGGCCGCACGCTCCGCCGACGCAGGTCTGCGGGCTCGTGCAAGCCGAGCACGCTCCGCCGCCGACGCCGCACGCGGCGTCCGTGTTCCCGGGCAGGCACTGGCCGCTCGCGGAGCAGCACCCGTTCTTGCAGCTCATCGCGTCGCAGACGCACGTGCCGCCCATGCACCGCTGGCCCGGCCCGCACTGCGCACCGATGCCGCAGCGGCAGGTGCCCGACGTGCAGCTGTCGGCGCGCGTGAGCTCGCACGCGACGCACGCCGACGCCCCGGCGCCGCACGACATGCGATCGGGGTTCGGGTTGCAGGTCGTGCCGGAGCAGCAGCCGGAGCAGGACGTCGCGTCGCACACGCAGTTGCCCGCCACGCAGTGCTGGCCGAGCGCGCACGCCGCGCCGGTGCCGCACTGGCACGTGCCGCTCACCGAGCACGAGTCTGCGGTCAGCCCGTCGCACGGGCTGCACGCCGCGCCGGCGGTGCCGCACGCCGCCAGAGTGCGGGGCCGGCACGCTTCGTTCAGATCGCAGCAGCCGTCGGGGCACGACGCGGCCGTGCACTGGCACGTGCCGCCGACGCACTGCTGGCCGGCCGAGCACATTCCGCCCGCGCCGCACTGGCACGCCCCGCCGGCCGAGCAGCTGTCGGCCCGCAGCGGGTCGCAGGCCTGGCACGCCCCGCGGTCGGGGCCGCAGGTGCCGAGCGACCGCGTGTTGCACGTGCTGCCGGTGCAGCAGCCGTTCGTGCAGCTCGCCGCGCAGCCGCTGCAGATGCCGTTCGTGCACGTCTCGGCCGCGGGGCAGGCCATGCACTCGGAGCCCGCTGCGCCGCACGCCGTGGCCGAGGTCGCCGTCACGCAGGCGCCCGTCGCCGTGCAGCAGCCGGTGCACGACGTCGCGTCGCAGCTGCACGAGCCGCCGACGCACCGCTGACCCGCGGCGCACGCGCTGCCCGCTCCGCACATGCACGCGCCCTGCGCGGAGCAGCTGTCGGAGGTCATCGCGTCGCAGCGGCCGCAGATGCCGCCAGCCGTGCCGCACTGCATCAGCGAGCGCGGCCGGCACACGTTGCCCTCGCAGCAGCCGTTCGGGCAGCTCGCGGCGTCGCACGCGCAGACGCCCGACTCGCACGTCTGGCCGCTGGAGCACGCCGGGCCGGCGCCGCACTGGCACGCGCCGAGCGCCGAGCAGTTGTCGGCGCGCATCGGGTTGCACGCGACGCACGTCGCTCCGGAGCGGCCGCACGTCGCGAGCTCGCGGGTCGTGCACGCGCTGCCCATGCAGCAGCCTCCGGGGCACGAGAGGTCGTCGCAGACGCACAGGCCCGCGAGGCAGCGCTGGCCCGTGCTGCATGCGCTGTCCGTACCGCACCGGCACTCGCCGTTCGTGCAGGAGTCGGCCTTCGACATGTCGCACGCCGTGCAGGCCGCACCGGCGGCGCCGCACGAGGCGAGCGAGGGCGGCAGGCACGTGTTGCCCGAGCAGCAGCCGGTCGCGCAGCTCGCCGCGCAGCCGCCGCAGGTGCCGCCCGTGCACGCGCCGCCGTCGCAGGCATCGCACGCTCGACCTGCGGCGCCGCAAGTCGCGTCTTCATCGCCGGTGAGGCACGTCGAGCCGCTGCAGCAGCCGGCGCACGAGTCGGCGTCGCAGCGGCAGGTGCCCGCGACGCACCGCTGCCCCGCGGCGCACGCGGGCCCCGGGCCGCAGGCGCAGGCGCCGGTCGTCGAGCAGCGGTCGGCGCGGCGGGTGTCGCAGCTCATGCACGCACCGCCGCCGGTGCCGCAGGAGGCGAGCGTCGGCGTGATGCACGTGGTGCCCGCGCAGCAGCCGCTGGGGCAGCTCGTCGGGTCGCACACGCACGTGTCGTTCACGCAGCTCTGCCCGGCACCGCAGGCAGGGCCGGTGCCGCAGCGGCACATGCCGTTCGTGCACGCGCTGCTCTTCTTCTCGTCGCAGGTCAGGCACGCGCCGCGCGGCTGGCCGCACGCCATCGGGTCGGGCGTGCGGCACGTGGCGCCGGTGCAGCAGCCCGAGACGCAGGTCGCGGCGCACGACGAGCATGCGCCCGAGTTGCAGCTGTCGCCGGCGGGGCAGGCGGCACAGGCCGAGCCGGCGCTGCCGCACGCAGACGCGTCGTCCCCCGTCTCGCACACGTCGCCGTTGCAGCAGCCCGACGGGCAGCTCGCCGGCGTGCAGCGGCACATGCCGTCGACGCACTGCTGGCCCACCCCGCACGCGCCGCCGGCGCCGCAGCCGCACTCGCCGTCGTTGCAGGCGTTCGTGTTCGAAGACGGGCACACGACGCACGCGCTGCCGCCCTTGCCGCAGGTGGTGAACGACGGGGCGCGGCACTCGTCGCCGGAGCAGCACCCGTCGGGGCACGAAGTCCCGGTGCACGCGCAGCGGCCGCCGACGCACGTCTGCCCGGGCTGACACGGCCCACCGGCCCCGCAGCTGCACGAGCCTCCGTCGCAGCCGGCGGGTGTCTCGCGCAGCACGACCCGCACCTCGACCTCGCGGCCGCGCACCACCGTGCCTTCACCGAAGCCCGTCGCGATCACCCGCTCTTGGGCCAGGCCCTCGACGTCGACGCGCACGAGCTTGCCGGCGTGCTCGTCTTTCAGCAGCACGAGCAGCGAGCCGCCGCTCTCGAGCGGAGCGCCGGGCGCCGCCGGCCGCAGGTCGGGCCCGAACACCGCGTCGCTGCCGGAGCTGCCGTTGAAGCGCAGCTGCGTCACGGTGACGCCGTCGAGCTCGACGCGGATGCGCAGCGACGTGCCGTTGTAGGTGGCGGGATCACAGCTGCACGCAGACACGAGGCTGCACGCGGCCAGGAGCCAACCCGCCCTCGCTTCGAAGGTTCTCAACGCGCGTCCAGTGTCCCGTAGGAGGGGACCTCGGGACGGGGCCGGGCGGCCACTCCGATTCCCGTCGCGACTCCCGCGACGACGACGACGACCGCACCTGCACCCGCCCACACCCACCATCGCTGGTAGACCGGCGGCTCGCGCTCGGCTTCGCGCTGCCTCGCGGCGGCCGCCAGGTCGGCGTCGAGCCTCTTCTGGGCGGCGGCCGCCTCTTCGGCGGCGATGCGCTTCTTCGCCGCCTCGGCCTCGGCCATCGCGCTCGCCTCGCGAGCCTTCTCGAGCTCGAGCGCGCGGGCTTGTGCGTCGGCCTCGGCCTTTGCGCGCGCCTGCGCGTCGGCCTTCTGCTTCTCTTCGGCCTGGCGCTGCTCGACCTGCTGGATCAGCGCCTGCACCTTCGCGACGTCGGACTCGGGCGGCGAGCCGAGCGACAGGTAGCGGCGGTAGAAGAAGAGCGCGCGCTCCCAGTGGCCGAGCTGCTTGTGGCACTGCGCGATGTTGAAGAGGAACGCGGGCAGCGGCTTCGCCTCGTACGCCGCGGAGTACGCCTCGAGCGCCTTGTCGAACTGGCCGAGGTCGTACGCGGCCTGCGCCGACTTGAAGAGCTGTCTCGCTTTCGCTTCGCCGTCGTCCGCCTTCGCGGCGACGAGCAGGGCGCACAGGGCCACGACCGGCATGACCGGCACTCTAGTGCAGCTTCGCGGCTTCCGACTCGATTCTCGCGACGAACTGTTTCGGGTCGAGGTACGTGAGCTTCACCTCGCCCAGATCGAGCTGCTGGCCGGGAACCAGCTTCACCTCGGCTCCGGCAGCGAGCGGCTGGCCCCCCAGCTTCAGCGACTTCACCGACGGCGAGGCCTTGAGGAACCAGTCGTTGCCGTCGCGCCGCAGCACGCAGTGCTCGCGCGATACCGTCGCGTCCGAGATGAGCAGCTCGCTCTCGTCGGCGCGGCCGATGCGCAGCGGGCCCTTCGCGAGCTTCACGTCGAGCTCGAAGCAGAGCGCGTCGCCCGGCCCCGCCGGCGGCGGCCGCATCGCGCCGGGCAGCTGCGTCTGGGCCGCGCTCGGGTTCGCCGGCGGCGCGCGCCACGACCCCGGCTCCCAGACCAGCCAGGGGTGCGGGTAGCGCGTCTCGAACCCCTGCCGGCGCAGGAGGAACTGCCGCGAAAGGAATGAGAGGAGGTAGGCGCGCGTCATCGCCGGCGCGCAGTGTAGCGCCTCAGGCTGCGACATTGCTCGCCGCCATCGCGCCACCCGCCGGTAACGTCAGCGTGAAGCACGCGCCTTCTCCGGGAACGGAAGAAAGCTCGATCTCCCCGCCATGCGCCCGCGCGATGTCGCGGCTGATGGGCAGCCCCAGCCCGGTGCCGACCCCCGGCGCCTTCGTCGTGAAGAACGACTCGAAGACCCGCTGCTGGTGCTCGACTGCGATGCCGGGCCCGTTGTCGGCCACCGACACCCTCACGAGCTCGCCGGCCCGCCAGCTCTTCACCGTCACGCGGTTCGCCGAGTGGGGGCGGCCCTCCATCGCGTGCGCGGCGTTCACGAGCAGGTTGATCAGCACCTGCGTGAGCCGGCCCGCGTCGCCGTCGACCTCCACGCCCTCGCCGAGCTCCAGCTCGACCGCGGCGCGGTGGCGCAGCTCGGCCCCGGCCATGCGGAGCGCGGCGCGCACCACCTCGTTGATGCTGAGGCGGCGCCGCTTCGTACCGTCGGCGCGCGACATGCTCTTCAGGTCGGCGACGATGTCGCGGATCCGCCCGGCGCCCTCTTCCGCGTCGGCGAGGAGCTGCTTCAGCTCGTCGGGCGACCCTGCCTCCTTCGCGGACTCGAGGCTCATCAGCACGTAGGTCACCGGGTTGTTGATCTCGTGCGCGACCCCGGCGGCGAGCTGGCCGATGGTGGCGAGCCGCTCGTTCGCGGCCGCCTGCGTGGTCAGCCGCGCGTTCTCGAGCGCGAGCAGCACCTGCGAGGCCAGCGCCGACGCCCGCTCGACGTCGCCGCGGCGGAAGGGGCGCGTCTCGGTCCACCGGCCCATCGTCAGCACGCCGGCGAGCCGGTCTGAGACCTTCAGCGGGTAGATGATGCCGCTCATGCCGTCGGGCACCCGGAGCTCGACGTCGCCGCCGGCCTCCTGCGGCACGAGCTTGGGCCGGCCGAGGCGGGCGACGCGAGCGACGGCCTCGGCCGAGATGGGCATCGGGCGGCCGGCGAACGCGGGCTTCACCCTGCGGTGCGACAGGTAGACGCCGTCGCGCGAGGGCAGCCACAGCGCGACCGCGTCTGCGTCGAGGATCTTGAGCGCGCCGTCGACGATCAGCTCGGGCAGCTGCTTCGGGTCGCGGTTCGCCGAGATCGCGAGGCTCGCCTGGTACAGCTGCGCCGACGCCCGCAGCTGCCTTCGCTCGACCGCGCGCTCGACCGTCGCCATCACCGACGGCAGGTTGAACGGCTTCTGCACGAAGTCGAACGCGCCGCCGCGCACGCACTCGACCACCGTCTCCATCTCGGCGTAGCCGGTCGCGATGATCACCTCGGTCTCGGGGCACAGGCCCTTCGCCGCCCGCAGCACGTCGAGGCCGCTCAAGCCCGGCATGCGCACGTCCGAGATGATGACGTCGAACTCGGTCTGCTTCAGCACCTGCACGGCGTTCGTGCCGTTGCCGCACGCGAGGACCTCGAAGCCGAGGCTCGAGAGCTCCCACTCGAGGACGTCGAGCAGGCCCGGCTCGTCGTCGATCACCAGCACCGAGCCTTTCATCACGTCCTCCTCGCGCAGTGGCTCTCGATCGCCGTGAGCAGCGGCTGCAGCTCGAGCGGCTTGAACAGGCAGCACGCGCCGCCCGCCGCCAGCACCTCGGCCTCGAGCTCGGCCTGGCGCTCGGTGCTGCCGCTCACGACGACCACGGGCAGCGCGGGCAGCAGCGCGCGGATCTGCTTCAGCGCGTCGAGGCCGTTGAGGCGCGGCATGTGGTGATCGAGCACGGCGAGATCGAACGGCCGCGTCGCGGCCTGCGCGACCGCCTCGGCGCCGTCGGCGACCGCGGTGACGCGAAAGCCGAGCGGCTCGAGCGCGAAGGCGACCATGTCGCGGAAGCCCGCCTCGTCGTCCGCGATGAGCACCAGCCGGCTCATGCGGCCGCCCCGCTCCGCACCGCCGGCAGCCCGAGCGGCGTCACGTCACGCCGGCCGTACGGCAGCGTCACGCGCATCAGCGTGCCCTGCTCGGGGCTCGACTCGACGTCGATGTGCCCGCGGTGCTGCTGCACGATCTCGTAAACGATGCTGAGCCCGAGGCCGGTGCCCTCGCCCGCCGCCTTCGTGGTGAAGAACGGCTCGAAGATGCGCGGGCGGACCTCCGCCGAAATTCCGGTGCCCGTGTCGGCCACCTCGAGCACCACGTCGCCGCTCTTGCACAGCGCGCGCAGCGTCAGCGTGCCGCCCTGCTTCATCGCGTCGAGCGCGTTGGTGCCGAGGTTCACCAGCACCTGCTGCAGCTGCACGCGGCTCCCACGCAGCGCCGGCAGCCCGGGCTCGACCGCCACGACGAGCTCGACGCCCTGCGTCTTCGCCCGCGCCCCGAGCAGCAGCACGCTCGACTCGACCGCGGCGTTCACGTCGACGTCTTCGTCGCTCTTCTTGCCGGCGCGCGAGAAGGTCAGCAGCTCCTGCACGAGCGCCTTGCAGCGCAGCGCCTCGCGGACGATCGACGTCACGGGCAGGCGGAGCGCATCGCCCGGCGGCACGCGCCGCTCCATGCCCTGGGCAAACCCGAGAATGACGCCGAGCGGGTTGTTGATCTCGTGCGCGACGCCGCCCGCGAGCGCGCCGATGGTCGCCATCTTCTCGCTCTGCGCCGCGCGCCGCTGCTGCTCCTCGATGCGCGCCTTCAGGGCGCCGACCGACGTGCTGAGGCTCGCGACCTCGTAGGTGCCGCTGTCATCGACCTCGAACTCCTCGCCGTCGCCGAGCGCGACCGCCTTCGCGGCCTGCTCGAGCTTCCGCAGCGGCTGGCTCACCTCGCGCGTCAGCCGGCGCGCGACGACGGTGAGGCCCGCGACGATGAAAAACCCGAGCACCGTCATCGCGAAGCCCCCGACCAGCGGGCCGAACATCATCATGCCGGCGGGCACCATCGAGACGAGGCGCAGGTCGGCCGGGCCCAGCGACGGCTCGAGCGGGGTCTGCAGCGCGAACACGTCGAGGTGCGTCTGGCCGCGGCACGACGCGCCCTCGGCGAGCACGCCCTTCGCCGACTCGGTGAAGTACCCGCCGTAGCCGCCGCCGAGGCCCAGCGTGACGCGCTCGAAGCGCTCGCGGAGCCCCAGCGCAGGCCGCTCGGCACGCCTTCCGGACTCCAGCAGGAGCGACGTCGCCACGAGGCCGTGCGGGCCCCACAGCTCGATCTCGTTGAGCGTCAGCCGCTTCAGCTCGTCGACGAACGCCTCGCCGAGCGGAGCCGCCAGGTACAGCCCCGGCTGGCCGTGCACGGGCACCAGCATCAGCGGCGTCTTGCCGCACCAGATGACGGCGCGAGGGCCCGGCGGAATCGCCGCGCCTGCGCAGTCGTCGAGGGCGCTCTTCACGCCGGCCGCCGTGACGACGACGCGGTGGAGCTCGGGGTCGACGCGCTCGGGGTCGAACGCCCGGGCCTGGGTCTCGAGCTGCATGAACATGCGCTCGAGCAGCACCGCCTGGGCGCCCTTGCCGTTGTCGAGCCACACCTGCACACCGTACTGGGCGTTGGCCCAGTTGATGCCGTAGCCCACGGCGGCCTCGAGGGCCACGCCCAGGGCGAGCAGCCCGGCGAGCGTGATCAGCCAACGGCGTTCGAGGGTCATGGGGCGGCAGCACCCGGTCTGCACGGATCAGGCCCCAGGGGCTCCCAGGGGGCGCACACACCCGACCACGGGTCGGCGCGGCCCCACCGGGGGTGTTTTCACCCAGGGCCGTGATATGGACCAGCGCTCGACAACCGTCCCCATCCGGAGGGGGAGCCACCTTGCGAACGAAGCACCAGCCCAGGAACCGAAGGCGCATCTTGTGCGTCTTCCCCCGCTACTCCCAGGTCTTCGGCACGTTTCACCACGCGTATCAGTTCTTCCCCGACGTGAAGGCCTTCATGCCTCCGCAGGGGCTGCTCACCATCGCGGCGTACCTGCCCGCGGGGTGGGACGTGAAGTTCGTCGACGAGAACGTGCGCGAGCCGACCGACGACGAGATGCGCTGGGCCGACGCGATTCTCGTCTCGAGCATGCACGTGCAGAAGCGCCGCGTGGGGGCCATCGCCGAGCGCGCGCACCGCTTCGGCAAGGTGTGCGCGCTGGGCGGCCCGTCGGTGAGCGCCGCGCCCGAGTACTACCCGATGTACGACTACCTGCACTGCGGCGAGCTCGGCGACGCCACCGACGCGCTCATCGCGAAGCTCGACGAGACGTGCGAGCGCCCGAAGGAGCAGGCGATCTTCAAGACCGACCAGCGCGTCGACCTCGACGACTTCCCCATCCCCGCGTACGACAAGATCAAGGTCGCGCAGTACTTCACCGCCAACATCCAGTGGTCGAGCGGCTGCCCTTACCGCTGCGAGTTCTGCGACATCCCCGAGCTGTACGGCCGCAACCCGCGCCTGAAGAGCCCGGAGCGCATGATCCGCGAGCTCGATGCGCTGATGGCCGCGGGCGCGCACGGCGCCATCTACTTCGTCGACGACAACTTCATCGGCAACAAGAAGGCCGCGAAGGAGCTGTTGCCCCACCTCATCGAATGGCAGAAGCGGCACAACTACTCCATTCGCCTCGCGGCCGAGCTGACGCTGAACGTCGCGCAGGACAAAGAGATCCTCGAGCTGATGCGCGAGGCGTACTTCACCGACGTGTTCTTCGGCATCGAGAGCCCCGAGGAAGAGACGCTCGAGGCGATCGACAAGCAGCAGAACCTGCGCATGCCGATCCTCGAGGCGATCAAGATCATCAACGCGCACGGCATCGAGCTGCACGCAGGCATCATCCTCGGCCTCGACGCCGACGGCCCCGACGCGGCCGAGAAGATCATCCGCTTCATCGACAAGGCGCAGATTCCCCTGCTCGCGGTCAACGTGCTGTACGCGCTGCCGAAGACGCCGCTCTACCGGCGCCTGCAGAAAGAGGGGCGGCTCATCGAGACCGCCGACGTCGACGAGTCGAACGTCGTCTTCAAGCTGCCCGAGAACGTCGTGGTCGAGCAGTGGAAGCGGGTCGTCGCGCACGTCTTCGACCCCGAGAACCTCCACGCGCGCTACCGGCACAACATCGTCAACACCTACCCGAACCGCAAGAAGGTGCCGCTGATCGGCCAGGTGAACCTGCGCAACATGCACATCGCAGTGCACTCGGTCGTGAGCATTCTCACCCGGCTCGGCCTGCGCGCGAACTACCGGCCCGCGTTCTGGAAGATGGCGCTCGAGCTCGCGAAGCACGGCCGGCTCGACCACCTCATCTACATCGCCACCATGGGCCACCACCTCATCACCTGGGGCCAGGAGGTGCGCGACGGCAAGGCGCGCGCCGCCAACTACACCGAGCGCCCCATCGAAGAAGAGCTCGAGCGCCGGCTCTCGAACGACCCGCGCCGCATGCTGTTCGACGACCGCGAGCGCATGCGCCCGAGCGCGTGAGCCGAGAGGTCTTGAGCTAAGCTTCCGCGCCGCGTGGGGCGCTTCGGACTCATCGGCCTGCTCGTCTTCGGCGGCTGCTCCGCCCCCGATCGCCCGGTGGTCCACCTCGAGGTCTCGGCGACCTGCGCGAAGGTCGCGGGCAGCGCCGAGGTGCGGCGCGCGCAGCACCCCTACTGGGAGCCGCTCGGCTGCGGCACTCCGCTCAAAGAGGGCGACTGGGTGCGCACCGCCGCGGGCTCGACGGCGCAGGTCGAGCTGCTCGCCGGCGGCCGGCTCGACGTCGCCGAGAAGACGGTCGTCGTCATCGAGCCCAAGATCGACGAGACGCCCCGCATCGCGCTCGAAGAGGGCGAGCTGCGCGCGACGCTCACGAGCGCCCTCACCGTGCGCCGGCAGGGCGGCACCCTGCAGACGCTGCTCGCTCCCGCCGTGTACCGCGTGGCGGCCCCCGACGGGCCGGGCCTCGGCGTCGAGGTCGAGCGCCTCGACGAGAAGCCCGCGGTGTCCGCGCCCGACGCCGGGCCGGCCGTGAAGGTCGCGGCGAGGGTGGCCGCGTTTCCCTCGAGCCTCTCGCCGGGCATCGACGCCCGGCTCAAGTTCGACCCGCGCGGCTGGGTGAAGCTGACGTGGTCGGCCGTCCCGGGCGCGAAGCGCTACCGCGTGCAGACCGCGCGCGACTGGTCGTTCACGCAGGAGCCGAAGAACGCCGACGTCGAGGGCACGAGCTGGCTCATGCGCCCCGACGGCCTGGGGCTGCACGTCTGGCGCGTCGCCGCGATCGGCCCCGACGGCGACCCCGGCGAGTTCGGCTTCGCGCGCCGCCTCTTCCTCGAGGAGGAGACGCCGACCGATCTGCTCGTGAGCCCCGCCGACGGCTTCACCTCGTCGCAGGCCGGCATCACGTTCAGCTGGGAGGCGAACGGCGGCAGCTACCGCGTGATGGTGTCGAAGGGGCCCGACCCGCAGCGCCAGCCCGTCTTCAACGAGGTCACCGCGCTGCCGACGGCGACCGCGAGCGCGCTGCAGCCCGGCACGTACACCTGGGGCGTCTACCAGGAGGGCGCGGTGCTCAGGCCCCTGTTCCTCAAGCCGAGGAAGCTCGTGGTCGCGAAGAAGAAGTGACCTCGGCCCGCAAGGCCGCCACACCGCCGTGCCTCAGAGCCGCGGAATTGCACGGCGCCGCGGCGGCACTGCCGATGCACCGGGTTGTCCGGTGCAGCCCGAGAAGCGCACGGCGTGGTTACTGGCAGCCCTCGCTCCGCCGCTGGTGGCGCTCGCCCTCCAGACGGTGCTGTGGGGGTTGATCGAGCCGCTCGTCTGGTTCCTCTTCTACCCGGCGGTGTTCATCAGCTCGGCGATCGGCGGCCGGCGCTCGGGAGTGATCGCCACGGCCACCTCGATCGCCCTGGTGTGGTGGGTCTACATCCCCGCGGGGCAGTCGCTCGCGGCGATGGTCCCGCACCTGTTCTCGACGGGAGCGTTCTTCGTGATGGGCCTCTTGTTCGGCACCTTCCACGAGCGCCTCCGCGACGCCGACCGCAAGTCGCAGGCGATCGTGAGCGGGGCGATGGACTGCATCGTCTCGTTCGACGCCGCGGGCCACGTCACCGGGTGGAACCCGGCGGCCGAGCAGACCTTCGGGTACTCGCGCGCCGAGGCGCTCGGCCGCGACCTGGCCGACCTGATCCTCCCGCAGCCGATGCGCGAGCGCTACCGCGGCGGCATGCAGACCCGCGACGGCCGCATCGTCGGCCGGCGCGTCGAGCTGCCCGCGCTCACCCAAGACGGCCGCGAGCTCGCAATGGAGCTCAGCGTGACGCGCCTGCCCGACGGGCCCGCGACGAGCTTCGTCGCCTTCGCGCGCGACATCAGCCAGCGAAAGCAGGCCGAGCGCGACCGGAACCGGCAGCTCGAGGCGCAGGCGCTGCTCGACCACGTGACGGTCGCGCTCGCGAGCTCGCTCGACCTGAACGACACGGTTCACAAGGCGGCGCGCCTCGTCGTCCGCGGCTTCGCCGACCGGTGCGCGGTGGATCTCCTCGGCGAGCGGGGCTCGCTGCAGCCGGCCGCGATCGCGCACGCCCAGGCCGAGACCGGCTCCGAGGAGACCCAGCTGCGCGCGCCGATCCGCTTCCGGCACCGCACCCTCGGCGTGCTCCGCCTGGCGCGGGCGAGGCCCTTCGACGCGAGCGACCGCGCGCTGGCCGACGAGCTCGCGCGGCGCATCGGCCTCGCGGTCGACAACGCGCAGCACTTCCGCGACGCGCAAGACGCGGTTCGCGCGCGCGACGACTTCCTCCAGGTCGCCTCGCACGAGCTCAAGACCCCGCTCACGCCGCTGCAGCTGCAGCTCGAGAGGCTCGCGCGCGCTTACGAGAAGAAGGGGCTGAGCGACGAGAGCGTGCGCCGGAAGCTCGACGTGGCGCAGCGGCAGACCCAGCGGCTCGCGCGCCTCGTCGAGAGCCTGCTCGACGTCTCGCGCATCTCGGCCGGCCGGCTCGAGCTCGAGCTCCAGCGGTGCGAGCTTCCCGCGCTCGTTCGCGACGTGGTGCGGCGCTACCAGCCCGAGGCGTCGGCCGCCGGCTCGCACCTCGAGGTGGTCTCGGCAGACGCGTCGATTGCCGGCGAGTGGGACCCGCTGCGGCTCGAGCAGATCCTCGGGAACCTGCTCTCGAACGCCATCAAGTACGGCTCGGGCCGGCCGATCGAGGTCGACGTGCGGGCGAGCGACGAGATCGTGCGCGTCTCGGTGGCAGACCGCGGCATCGGCATCGAGAAGGCGCTGCTGCAGAGAATCTTCGGCCGCTTCGAGCGCGGAGTCTCGGTGCGCCACTACGGCGGGCTCGGCCTCGGCCTGTACGTCGCGCGGCAGCTCGCCGAGGCGCACGGCGGCACCATTCTCGCGGCGAGCGAGCCCGGCCGGGGCTCGACGTTCACGCTGCTCTTGCCGCGGGCTCCGGCCGGCGCCGAGCACGCAGCGGAGGTGACGAGGCAATGACCCTCGAGCGCTGCATTCTGGTCGTCGACGACGACGCCGACATCCGCGAGAGCGTCGTCGACGCGCTGAGCGACGAGGGCTACCGCGTGGCCGGGGCCTCCGACGGCGGCGAAGCGCTGCGGCTGCTCCGGGTCGAGAAGCTCCGCCCGGCGCTGATCCTGCTCGACGTGATGATGCCGGGCATGGACGGGGCCGCGTTCCGCGACGCGCAGCTGAAGGACCCGGAGCTCGCGGGCATTCCGGTCGTCGTCTTCACGGCCAACGGCTCGGCGAGCGACACGGCCCTCCGGCTGCAGGCCGACGGGTATCTGAAGAAGCCGGCTCCGCTCGACGACCTGCTGACGGTGGTCGACCGCACCGCGGGCGGGGGCGCCTGATGTCGCCGTCGCAAGAGCCGCGGTTCTCGGACCTGCTCCGCGAGCAGAAGCAGGAGATTCTGGCCGACTGGGTGCGCATCGTGTGCAGCCTGCCGAAGGCCCGCCGGCTCGAGCGGCCGGCCCTCGTCGATCACGTGCCCGAGCTGCTCGAGCGCCTCGCCGACGACCTCGCCGCAGGCGCGCCGTCGCACCTCGCCTCCGGCCTCGCCGAGCAGCACGCGGCCGAGCGGCTCGACGAGGGGTTCGACCTCCACGAGGTCGTGACCGAGTACGGCGTGCTGCGCGACTGCATCGTGCGCCGCTGGGCCCCGGGCTCGAACGTGAACGACCTCTGCACCGCGAACCAGGCGATCGATCGGGCCATCGCGGCGTCGATCGAGCGCTACACGAAGCTGCGCGACCGCACGCTCAAGGCGCTCGACGAGCTCTCGACCGCGGCGCTCGAGGCGCCGACGCTCGACGACTTTCTCCGCAGCATCTTGCGCGTGCTGCTCCAGACGACCGCCGCCGTCGACAAGGCGACGCTGCTCCTGCGCGAGGGCGAGCGCCTCGTCGTCCGCGCGACGGTCGGCCTCGAGCCCGAGATCTCGCCGGGGTTCTCGGTGGCCATCGGCGAGGGCATCGCCGGGACGATCGCGAAGACGCGGCGCCCGCTGTCGGTGAGGTCGGCCTCCACCGACCCGCTGACGCTCGACCCTACGCTGATCTCGAAGGGCGTGAAGGGCGTCTACGGCGTGCCGCTGCTCGACGGCGACGACGTGATCGGCGTCGCCTACATGGGCTCGGTCACGGCGTACGAGTTCTCGGAGCAGGACCAGCGGCTCCTGCAGGCGCTCGCGCATCGATCGATCTCGGCGATCTTCCAGCACCGGCTGCGAGCCGCGGCCGATCGGCGCCAGCAGTTCGAGACCATCGTCGAGAACCACCCCGACCTCATGTACCTGCTCGACCGCGAGCTGCGCTTCACGTGGGTGAACGCCGCGATGCTCTCGTTCTGGGGCAAGCGCCGCGACGAGGTGCTCGGCAAGACGCTCGCCGAGCTCGGGTACCCGCCGCACCTGCTCGAGCTGCACCGGCACGAGATGGGCGAGGTGCTCCGCGGCAAGACGATCAAGGGCGAGAACGCCGACCGCCAGCCGTCGGGCGAGCGCATCTGGGAGTACGTGCTGGCGCCGGTGCTGGGAGCCGACGGCGCCCCGCACGCGATCGCGGGCATCAACCGTGACATCACCGACCGGCGGCGCGTGCTCGACGGCGAGCAGACGGCGCGCCGCGAGGCCGAGCGGGCGCTCGCCGTCGTCGACGCGCTGCTCTCGAGCTCGCTGATCGGCTTCGGGTTCATCGACCGCGAGCTGAGGTACCTGCGCATCAACGACGCGCTCGCGGCCATCAACGGGCGGCCGGCGCAGGAGCACCTGGGGCGCACGGTGCACGAGATGATCGGCGAGCTCGGGGGCCCCCTCGAGCAGGTGCTGCGGCGGGTGATCGAGACCGGCAAGCCGGTCGCGAACCTCGAGCTGAACGTCGCGCCTCCGAGCACACCCAACCAGACCCGGTCGTTTCTCGCGAACTACTTTCCCGTGCGCACCCCGGGCAGAGAGGTGCTCGGCGTGGGCGCCGCGGTCGTCGAGATCACCGATCGCACGCGCGCGCGCGACGCGCTGCACGACGCCGTCAAGGCGCGCGAAGAGATCCTCGCGGTCGTCTCGCACGACCTGAAGAACCCGCTGGCGGCGATCCACATGGCGGCTTCGCTCTTGTCGCGCAAGCCCTCGCCCGACGCGCGCGTGCGCAAGCAGGTCGAGACGATTCAGCGCTCGGCGAGCCGCATGGCGCACCTCATCGGCGACCTGCAGGACATGGCGAGCGTTCAGGCGGGCCGGCTTGCGGTCGACCGCAAGGCCGAGGACCCCCTCGCGCTCCTGAGCGAGGCGATCGAGACGCACGAGCCGGCCGCGACCGAGAAGGGCCTGAGGCTCGTGCTCGACTGCGAGCTCGGAGGCCGGCAGGTGCTCTGCGACCGCGAGCGCCTGCTGCAGGTCTTCGGCAACCTGCTCGGTAACTCCATCAAGTTCTGCCGCACCGGCGACGTCATCACCGTCGAAGGCCGCGTCGAAGACAACGCGGCGCGGTTCAGCGTCTCGGACACCGGCCCCGGCATCCCCGGCGACGAGCTGCAGCACGTGTTCGAGCCGTACTGGTCGGCGCAGCGCCACGCGAAGAAGGGCACCGGGCTGGGCCTCTACATCACGAAGGGCATCGTCGAAGCCCAGGGCGGGCGCATCGGGGTCGAGAGCCAGCCCGGCAGGGCCACGACCTTCACGTTCACCGTGCCGCTGAGCGACCGCTGACCGCGATGAGGTCCGCGAGCGATTCGAGCAGCTCGTCGGGGTCGAACGGCTTCGCCACGAACAGGTCGGCTTTGCAGCCCGCGACGTCGGCGAGGCCGGTGGTCACGATGCGCGGAATTCCCTTCAGCCGCGCCGAGCGCGCGCAGGCCTCGCACAGCTCGACGCCGTTCATGCGCGGCATGTGAATGTCGGTGACGATGACGCCCGGCAGCACCGGGGACTCGAGCTGGAGGAGGGCGTCGACGCCGTCGCGCGCGGTGACGGCGCGGTAGCCCTCGGCCTCCAGCAGGTCGGCCATGGCGCCGCGCGTGTCGGGGTCGTCTTCGACGATGAGAATCAGGGGGGCAGCGCCGTGCATTGCGGCCTCGTTTCGAAGGCTGGAGACACGAGGCTGCGACCGGGTGGATCGAGGTCACCTTTCGGTGACGCCGTCACCACTGCAGGCCGGCCTGCACCGAGTAGGTCGTGGCGAGCCCCACGCCGACGCCGAAGTGAATCGTGCGCAGCACCTTCGAGAACGTCACGCGGTGCTCGGGCGGAATGCCGATCAGCCACGGGTGCGTCGCGAGAATGCCCATCACCGGCTGAACGGCGAACAGCGCGACGTTCGTCCACCGCAGCGCGTTCGCGGCATCGTCACGGCGCGGGTCGCCCGTGTGGTACGGGCTCCGCTCCATCTTCGCCTTCACGATCTCGTCGGCCGCGAAGAGGCCGAGCGTCGTCGCGGCGAACGCGAAGTGCACGATGGAGAGGCCGTGGCACCCGAGCTCGCCGAACATCGGGTCGCCGGCTTCGCACAGGCCGTCGCTGAACAACGTCGGCTTGTTCGCGAGCAGCGCGAAGCCGAGCGCCGTCGTCACGCCCATCGTGGCGAGGCCGGCCTTCTGCATCACGCGGTGCGCCCGGTTCAGCTCCTCCTCGCGCGCAGGCTCCGTCACCTGGGCGAAGCTGCGCAGCGGCACGGCGAGCATCAACGAAATCAGCAGGAGCTTTCTCATGAGGCCACGGGAGTGCATCCCCCGTTCCGAAACGAAGAGCTGTCGTAACGCCCGTGAAGCCCGGCCCTGTTGGGCAGAATGCGACAGCGGGTGCCGCGCAACCGGGCGGCGCGGTTCGACGCGCGCGCGGCGCAGCGAATGCAGTGCGTCGACCCAACGAAGGAGAACATTCCATGGGTCGAATCGCGTCTGTCGCCGCTGCGACGTTGCTTGCACTCTCATGCTCCGGCGACCGGAGCGGCGGGGAGCAGCTCGCCGCGCCCATCGCCATCGCTCCGCCCGGCAGCCCGCCCCAGGCGGACGAGCTGCCCGCCGGCCCGCTGACGCCGCTCGAGCCCGCAGGCGACGACGGCAGCATCGCGGGCAACGCGCAGCGCCTGCTCGACGAGGGCCGGCAGATCTTCCGCTACGACACGTTCGGCAGCGAGGCGTTCTGGGGCGACACGCTGCAGCTGCACCTCGCGGTGGCGGGCGTGCGAAACGGCGGCGTGGGGCCGGGCCTCGCTCCGGCCGAGGCGCTCGCCGCCGGTCTCAAGGTCGACGTCGACGCGCTGCCCGGGCCCATCGTGACGGCGCTGAAGAACGGCGAGGTCGACCTGAAAGATCCGGCCGTGACGCTCCTGCTGATCAAGGCGAAGGCGGTCGTCGGCGTCGTCGGCGTGACCGACGGCCTCGGCAACGTGACGGGCATGGGCCTCACCTGCGCCGTCTGCCACTCGACGGTCGACGACTCGTTCGCGCCCGGCATCGGCAGGCGCCTCGACGGCTGGCCGAACCGCGACCTGAACGTGGGCGCGATCGTGTCGATGGCGCCGAACAAGAAGCCGTACACCGAGCTCTTGCGGGTCGACGTCGAGACGCTCGACCGCGTGCTCGCGGGCTGGGGCCCCGGCTGCTACGACGCCCTGCTCGACAAGGACGGCAAGGCCCTGCGGCCCGACGGCAAGCGCGCCTGCACCCTGCTGCCGCCGGCGTACGGCATGGCCGGGGTGAACCTCGCGACGTACACGGGCTTCGGCTCGGTGCCGTACTGGAACGCCTACGTCGGCGCGACGCAGCTTCACGGCATGGGCACCTTCTGGGACCCGAGGCTGAGCGACCGCGAGCAGTACCCGCTCGCCGCGCGCACCGGCTCGTGGAACACCCGCTCTCGAGACGACCGGGTGACGTCGAAGCTCGCGGCGCTGCACTTCTACCAGCTCGCGATCCCCGCTCCGAAGGCCCCGGCCGGCTCGTTCGACGCGGCCGCCGCGGCGCGCGGCAAGGAGGTGTTCGAAGGCAAGGCGCGGTGCGCGGGTTGCCACGTGCCTCCGCTGTTCACCGAGCCGGGCCACAACCTGCACTCGCCCCGCGAGATCGGCATCGACGCCTTCCAGGCCGAACGCTCGCCGACGCGCATGTACCGCACGACGCCCCTCGCCGGCGCCTGGAGCCGCGCGAAGGGCGGCTACTACCACGACGGCCGCTTCGCGACGCTGAACGAGGTGGTCGACCACTACGACCGGCACATGCAGCTCGGCCTCGACCGGCGTGAGCAGCTCGAGCTCGTCGAGTACCTGAAGTCGCTCTAGCGGGCCGGGCTCAGCGGGCCCGCCCCTGCTCGTCGATCAGCCGCGGCAGGAGCCCGGGCCTGCCGGGGTCCGCCGCGGCGAGCGCCTGCAGGTGCACCACCGCCTCCGAGTGGTTGCCGCGCTGCTCCGCCGTCTTCGCCAGCACCTCGAACATGCGCGCCAGCTCGACGGCGCGCTGCTGCACCCGCGGGTCGTTCGGAGCCAGCGCCCGCGCCTTCGCCAGCGCCCCGATCGCCGTCTCACCCGGCCCGCTCAGCGCTCCAGCGCTCATGCGCTCGTCGAGCCGGTCGAGCGCCTTCGCCAGCGCGCGCGCGTCGTAGAGCTGCTTCACCGCCGTGCCGCCCACGAGCGCCGCCAGCCCCGCGAGCACGACCGCGAGCCCCCGCCGCGCCTCGGGCCGCTTCGCCAGCACCTGGCCCGGGCGCGTGCGCGCCGCCGCCCGCCACAGCTGGTTGAGCGGCCCGCGCGTCGCAGGCCGGGCCGCCCGCGCCTTCAGCGTCACCTCGGCCACGCGCCGCCTCTCGTCGTCGAGCGCGCTGCTGCACAGCGCGCGCACGATCTCGCCGAGCTCCACCGCCGGCTCGGTCTGCAGCTCGCGCTCGAGCGCGGCGGCGAGCTCCCTCGCGCTCGCGTACCGCTTGTCGGGGTCGGGGTTCGTCGCCTTCAGCGCGATCTCGCTCGACTCCGGAGCGAGCAGCTCGCGCAAGACCACCCCCGCGGCGTACAGGTCCCACGCCGGGTTCGGCGGCCTGCCCTCCTGCTGCTCGGGCGGCATGTAGCCGGGCTTGCCCGCGACGATGCGCGTGCCGCCCTCGGGCGCGCGAATCGACGCGACGCCGAAGTCGATCACCTTCACCTCGCCGAACTCCGAGACCAGCACGTTGTCGGGCGAGAGGTCGCGGTGCACGTACCTCAGGTACTCGCCGTTCGCGTCGGTGCGCCCGTGCAGGTACTCGAGCGCGCGCGCCACCTCGCACATCACGCGCAGCACGAACGGCCGCCACAGCGGCGTCTGCACCTCTTTCGCGCGCCTGCTCAAGGTCTCGAGGTCGCGGCCGCGCACGTACTCCATGGTGAGGTACGGGCGGCCGAGCGCCTCGCCGAAGTCGAACACCTGCACCAGGCCCTTGTGCTGCAGCGAGGCCGAGATGCGCGCCTCGTCGAGGAAGAGGTTGCCGTGCGCGGTGCCCGGCCCGTAGTCGGGCAGCGTGAGCTTCAGCGCCACGATCTTCTCGATGCCGCCGTCGATGACCGCGCGCGCGACGTAGACCTCGGCCATGCCGCCGCGGCCGAGCCGCTCGAGCAGCTGGTAGTTGCCGAACGTGTCGAGCGGCTTCAGGCCACCGCTCCACGGCGGAGGCGGCTCGGGCGCATCGAGCCGCACCGGCCGCATGCCGTGCGGCGGCGTCGGGGCCTCGGTGAAGGCGTGCGGCTTCTCGACCCAGCGCCCGGGCATCAGCACCTCTTCCTCGATGGTGCCGTCGGCGCCGAGGTGCAGGGCGATGCTGCCCTCGGCGAGCGCGACCAGCCGCAAGAGCAGCTTGCCCGGGTACGCCTTGATCACGCGCGCCGTCGCGTCGAGCTTGCGCGTCGTGCCGCTCAGCTCGACCACGAGCTGCACCTTCTCGCTCGTCGAGGCCACCAGCGGCGATGCGACCCAGAACACCCCGCGCAGCCGGGTGCCCACGTCGCGCACGAACACGCCCTCGCTCGAGCACTCGAGGCGAACGGTGATGACCGGCGGCACGTTCACGCCGCGATGCTACCCGCCTCAGGCGGCGAGCTGCATCTCGGCGATCATGCGCACCGTCGACTCGGCGACCACGCACCGCACTTCCATCTGCCCTTCGTGGCGGATGCGCGCGAGCCCGATGCGGCTCGACGTGTCGTCTTCGGCGATCGCGGTGAGCGCGTTCGCGTACGCCTCCATCGCATCGCCGGTGTTCACGACCTTCAGCGTCTTCTCGAGCTGCTTGATGTCCGACGGGGTGGCGATGTTCTCGGTCTCGCAGCGAATGCCGTTCGCCGTGGGCTCGACCGACAGGCGCACGGTCGTCGCCGCCGCGGCCGAGTACTTCACGGCGTTCTCGGCGAGCTCGGTCACCACCATGCTCACGCGCGACGCGAGATCGTCGGACTCGACGACGCTCGTCACGAGCTTGCCGACGAACGAGCGCAGATCTCGCAGGACGCGCCAGTCGGGCGGGAACTCGACCTCCATCCGCGCCGCCTTGTCACCGCTGCTGCGAATCACCGGGAGAGTCACGTGCGCTCGAAAGAGTACTACGCCGTCCGCTCCACGACCAGCACGGTGATGTCGTCGTCCTGCTTCGCCATGTGCGACCTCACCGCATGTAGCAACGCGTCGCGCAAGCTTTGCGCGTCGCGGGGCGTGGCCAGGACCCCCTGAACGCCCGTGAGGTCGAACTGCCTGCCCGCCGCGTCGCGCGACTCGGTCAGCCCGTCGCTGTACAGCAGCAGCTGATCACCCGGCTCGAGGGTGAGCGCGCTCTCTTCGACCGCGTGGCTGATGTCGGGCACGAGGCCCACCCACAGCCCCGGCGTCGGCAGCCGCTCGACCTTCCCGTCTCTGCGGCGCACCAAGAGGTCGAGGTGCGCTCCTGCGTAGATGAACCGCCCGGGCCCGTCGCTCCGCAGGATCGTGAGCGTGAGGTAGTTGTCGTCGCCGAGCCGCTCGTGGACGTTGTCGTAGATGACCCGGTTCAGGTGCAGCAGCACCTCGGAGGGCCGCGCGTCGGGCGCCCGGTCGACCAGCGCCGCGAGCGCGCTCTGCACCATCATCATGATCAGGCCCGGCGTGACGCCGTGCGAGGTGACGTCGCCGATGCACAGCCACACCATGCCGTTCTTCGCGATCTGCACGTCGTAGAGATCGCCGCCCACGTTCTCGGCCGGCACCATCGCCGCCGCGACGCGGTAGCCCGGCACGTCGAGGTTCTTCGGCAAGAGCGCCGTCTGAATCTTCTGCGCGATCTGCAGCTCCTTCTCGAGCCGCTCCTTCCGGACCAGCGACGCGCGCGACTGCTCGAGCTCGTCGGTCATCTGGTTGAACACCGTGGCGAGCCGCCCGACCTCGTCGTTGCCTCCCGCCGCCACCTTCACCTGCGTCTCGCCCCGGCCGACCTGGGCCGCCGCCGAGGCGAGCTCCTGCAGCCTCGAGGTGAGGCTCTTGCCGAGCAGCAGCGCCACCGCCATGCTGACGAGCAGCGCGAGGGCGCCGATGCCGAGCAGCGTGCTGCGAACCGCCGCGTGCGCCGCCTCGGCCTCGTCGAGCGACTTGAACAGCACGAGCTGCGCCGCGCTGGTCTGCGGCTGCTTCAGCGCGAGGAACCGCTCGCCCGAGAGCACCACCTCGCCCGCCTCGCCGCCCGCGCCCTTCAGCGGCTCGAGGTCGAGCCCCGGCTTCGTGGCCCGCGCGACGAACGCGCCCCCGAGCAGGAGCGCGAGCGACGCGCCGGTCTGCTTGCGCGCCGTCTCGAGGTCGGCGTCGCGCAGCCGGTAGCCCGCGACCACGAACCCCGTCACCTCGGCGCCGAACGAGAGCGGCCTCACGACCACCTCGTAGAGCTGCCCCTCGTGCGACCACGTGCCGGCCCCGCCGCCGGCCTTCGCCTGCGCGAGGAAGTCGGGCCGCTCCTGCAGGCCGGTGAGCTTCGGCTCCGAGACGTCGGCCACCACGGCGCCTTCGCGGTCGGTGAGCGCGAACAGGTCGGCGCCCGCGGCCTCGGCGAGCTCGGCGCTCACGTCTTCGAGCGTCGCCTGGTCGATCTCGAGCGTGCGCACCGCCGCCTTGAGGCGCGGCTCTTCGGCGACCACGCGCACCTCGGCGGCGCGGCGGGCCGACCGCTCGGCGACGAACAGCGAGTAGCCGCGGCCGGCCTGCTCGAGCTCTGCGCGCAGCGTCTCGCGCGCGTTGTGCGCGAGGTAGCGCTCGGCCGCCAGCAGCGAAGCGCCCACGCCGAGCAGCACCACGGCGGCGAACGCGAACGTGAGCTTGAGACGCAGCGTCATCGGCCGCCCGCGCTCCCCAACGGCTGTTCCGTCTGCGTCACCAGCTCGGGCTCCCCTCGCGCGAACGGTTCGTACCACAGCCGCACCGCCGCCCGGGCGGCATTGGCGGGAGCCTTGAACGCCTCCTTGAAGGCGCGGCCGGGCTTCAGGCGCGAGTCGGTGCCGTTCGCCATCGAGCGCTCGAGCCTCCGCGACGCCGTCTCGAGGCTCTTGCCCGCGGCGTCGTAGAGCTCGACGTCGAGCCTCAGCGCGTTCTCGGGCCGCCCGGTCGGCAGCGCGTGGTGAGCGCCGGTGTTCGACAGCTCGACGGTCACGGCGCCTCTGGCCGGCTCGACCTTCAGCTTCACCGCGGCGGCGAGCCCGCCCTTCGTGAGGGCCCCGAAGTCGTGGTGCGCGACGGAGCGCTCCTTCTCGCCCTTCGCCGCGATCGCCTTGAACGCGGGCATGTGGCAGGCGGCGCAGCGCTTGCGCCCGTTCACCTCGCGCCACTCGGTCGCGGTCGTGTACACGCCGCCGCCGCCCTCGTGGCAGGCGATGCACAGCGCGTCGGAGGTCACGAACGCCGAGTACGCGACGCGGTGGAAGTGGTGGTCCTTCGAGTCGCGGTACGGGCCGAAGCGGGTCGCGAGCTCCGGAGCGAGCACCACGGCGTCGACGCCCCCGTCGACCGCGGTGTGGCAGGCGTCGCAGCCCACGCCGTCGCCCGAGACCCGCGGGCCTGCCGAGCGCAGCGGCTCGTGACAGCCCGCGCACTTCGCCCTCTCGGCGGCGGGGAGCGGCTCGGCGACGCGCGCGTACGCTCCGGACGCGGCGAGCGCGTGGGGCGACTTCGACCACTCGTCACGCTGCCGGCCGTGGCACTCGCCGCAGCGCCGCGACGCGTAGAGCTTGCCCGTCGGCGTCTCGGCGCGCGGCGTGCCGTCGGCACCGAGCACGACGCACGCCGCGGTGAGCAGCGCGAGGGGGTGCACCCTACTTGTACCGCCCGTACGGCTGGCCGAACTTGTTCACGTGCCGGGCGCGCCCGGCGTCGACGAGCGTCAGGTCGGCGGTGAGCTTGCCGCCCGCCGGCACCTCGAGCTCCTTGCGCTCGAGCACGCCGTTCGCCCAGTAGACCGCGAGCGTGTGCTTGCCCGCCGGCACCGTCAGCTTGAACGTGCCGTCGGGAGCGACCCGCGTGTGGTGCTCGTTCTGCAGCACGAGAATGCTGCCGAGCATCTCGGGGTGGATGTTGCAGAACACGTCGACGACCCCGGGGTTCTGGAAGCGCACCGCCTTCGAGCTGCCGACGCGGTAGACGCCGAGGTCGAACTCGTTGCCCTTCGAGAGCGAGAACACGTTGTGGAAGACGAGGTCGTCGTTCGGGAATTCGACCTTCGAGCCGACGGTGACGACGAGCAGGCGCGGGTCGAACTGCTTGTCCTTCTGGCGCATGGCCGCGCCCGCCGTCGGCTTGGGCGCCGCGCCCTCGAGCCGCTCGAGAAAGACGACCGCGGGCGCGCGCTCGGCGGCGGGGCCGGCGAGCAGGCCCTTCACCTCGAACGTGATCTTGCCCTCGACCACGCCGGTGTCCGACGGAGAGCGGAGCTCTCCGCCAGCCGAACCAGGAGCCGCACCGAGCAGCAACGCCAGCAGCAGCGTCACGAGGCCTTCGGCAGCGCCACCGTCTTCAAGATGCGCGGCGCGATGCGACCCATCGTGGTGAACGAGACGTACTGCCAGGTGGTCGCAGGGTCGAACACGACGTCGATGGTGTACGAGGTGTCTTTGTTGCGCTCGGCCTTGAGGAACCACGCCATGAAGCACTTGATGGCGCTCGAGTTCATGTAGGTGACCTGGCTCAAGTCGAGCCGCACGCGCACGAACCTCTCGGCGTGCAGCAGGTCGTGCAGCCGGATCAGCTGGGGCTGCAGCACGTTGGTGCTGTCGGGCCCGTCGAGCATGCCGGAGCACTCGACCGTGCACTCTTTGTCTTTGACCGTGAGCCGGGTCTTGAAACCCGGCACCGGCTCCGCCGGCAGCGAGACTGCGCTCATCTCGTGAACTCCTCCCGGACGCTTTTTTTGAAGCCCTGAAAACGTGAACTATACCGGTTTTCGGTGAGGCGCCAACTCCCACTCTGTTTGTTGATGTGGGTTTGTGGTGCAAACGCCGAAGCCGCTGCAGAGGAAGACGAGATCGTGGCCGGCGCCGCGAACTACAGCCCGAGCCCGATCAGGCTGACGGGCTACGTCGACGTGGGCGTCTCGAAGGCGCTCAACAACGGCCGCGGCTTCATCATCGACACCGCGGGCGCCTACACGAGCCGCTTCCCCGGCACGGCGTGGGTGCTGCTCGGGGACCCCTGGTCGACCGCCGTCAACTCGCGCGGCGAGCCCGCCGACACCGAGGGCTCGTTCGCGTTCACGCACAACCCGGTGGCGAGCAACGGAGCGCTCACCTTCCTCGTCAACGAGGTGAACCTCGACCTCTCGGCGTCGCCGTGGCCCTCGGTGCTCGCGTTCGCGAGCCTCGACTTCATGCCCCGCGCCGGCAGCGGCCGCGGCACGCTCGGCGACTTCTTCGAGATCGACTTCGCCTACGTCGACTGGACGCCGTTCGACTCCATCGACCTCACGGTGACGGTCGGCAAGATGGACGGCGTGTTCGGCCGCGAGTACCGCGTGCGCGAGTCGCCCGACCGCAACGGCATCGTGCCGTCGCTCCTGTTCCGCTACGTCGGCGGGCAGCCGGTGGGCGCGAAGGTGCGGGCCCGCTTCTTCGACAAGCGGCTCGTCATCGCGGTCGCGGGCCTCAACGGCAGCTCGTTCATCGAGACCATGAACTTCGCCGACGACGTCGACCGCAACGACGTGAAGTCGGGCAGCGGCCGGGTCTCGTTCGACATTCCGCTGTGGGGCTCGGCGCACCTCGACGTCGGGCTGTCGGGCGAGCTCGGCGGCCAGGGCCGCACCAGCGACATTCTGCTGCAGTGGCAGTGGGGCTTCGACGCGGTGTTCGAGTGGAAGCGGCTCGAGCTGCGCGGCGAGTTCGTGCGCGGCATCGCCCAGGGCGGCGGCATCAACGACGCCGACTACCTCAACTTCCGCGCCTTCTACATCGAGGCCTTCGTGCGCGCGTTCTCGTGGCTCGGCGTGCTCGGCCGCTACGAGGAGCGCCACGCCATTCACCTGCGCGCGCTCGAGTTCGCCTACCTCGTCGAGATTCGCCGCGTGGTCGCCGGCATCCGCATCGAGCCCATCGCGAACGTCGCCATCAAGCTCGAGTATGTAGGGAACTTCGAGATGGAGCCGCTGCCGCAGTTCGGCAACGACGTCTTCACGTCGTCGCTGGTGATTGCGCTGTAAGCCCTGGCATAATGCGGGCGTCACTCAGGGGAAACTCATGCGAACCGCTTTGCTGGGCGCGCTGTGTCTCACGGCGTGCAGTGGTGGAACCGTCGCTCCGCCGGACGGCTTCACGGAGACCGAGTGGGCGACGATCAAGGGCATGAGCCCGCTGCCCGCGGTGCCGGCGGACCCGACGAACAAGTACGCCGACAACGAGGCGGCGGCGGCGTTCGGGCGGAAGTTCTTCTGGGAGAAGCGGTACTCGGGGCCCATCTCGACGGCGACCGCGGGCGACGGCACGAACGGTGAGCTCGGCCTCGCGGGTGAGACGGGCAAGGTCTCGTGCGGGAGCTGTCACTTTCCGGAGTACGGCTGGGCAGAGAACCGCAGCAAGCCGAACAACCTGTCCCTGGGCGCGAACCGGACGGTGCGCAACACGCCCTCGATCTTGAACGTCGGCTTCTACGAGTGGTTCACGTGGGCGGGCCGGCTCGACTCGCTGTGGGCGCAGGGCGCCGCGTCACCCGAGAGCCCCGACGTCGTGGGCAACCGGTGCGGCGTCGCGCACCTGCTCTACGACTTCTACAAAGAGGAGTACAACGGCATCTTCGACGACGACCTGCCCGAGGCGCTGAACCCGGCGGCCCCCGATGCGGCCCGCTTCCCCCCGGCGTGCAAGCCGAAGGCGATGGGCGCGGCCGACGGCCCCTGGGAGATGATGGACCCGGCCGACCGCACGCTGGTGCTGCGCATCATGTCGAACGTGGGCAAGGGGCTGGCCGCGTACGAGCGCAAGCTGGTCAGCGGCAACTCGGCGTTCGACAAGTACGTCGCGGGCGACACGAAGGCGATGTCGGCGTCGGCGAAGCGCGGCCTCAAGGTCTTCATCGGAGCGGGCTTCTGCGTGCAGTGCCACAGCGGGCCCATCTTCAGCGACCAGAAGTTCCACAACCTGGGCGTGCCGCAGACGGGCCCGAACGTGCCGGCGACCGACACCGGCCGCTTCGACGATCTGCCGCGCGCGCTCGCGAACCCGTACAACACGAAGAGCCCGTTCAGCGACTCGGTCGAGACGGGCAACGCGAAGTGGGACGGGCTGATGGCGGTCGAGGCCGACAGGGGCGCCTTCCGCACGAAGAACCTGCGCGGCTGCGCCGAGACGGCGCCGTACGATCACAGCGGCGCGTTCGCGACGTTGAAAGAGGTGGTCGAGTTCTACGACGTCGGCGGAGGCTCCACGCCGTACACGAAGGACGAGAAGCTCAAGCCGCTGAACCTGACGGCCGAGCAGAAGGACGATCTCGTCGCCTTCCTGCAGTCGCTGACGGGCGAGCCGGTGCCGGCGGAGCTGGGGCCGCCTTGAAAGTTGGGAGTCGGGAGTCGGGAGTCAGAAGTTTTTCACTCCCGACTCCCGACTCCCGACTCCCAACTCGCATCATCGGAATGCATCCGGCGAGAACCCGAGCCGCTTGAGCGCGTCGTAGATCTCTTTCCGCGTCTTCTCCGACAGCTTCGACGCCAGCGACACGTTGCCCGCCGCCGCCTGCAGCAGCCGCTGGTAGTACGACCTCTCGAACTCGACCTTCGCCTGCGCGTACGGCGGGATGATGACGTCCTTCACGTCGTCGGGCAGCGCCAGGTGCTGCACGTCGATGACGTTGCCCTGCGCCACGATCAGCGCCCTGTGCAGCACGTTGATCAGCTCGCGCACGTTGCCCGGCCAGCGGTACGCCAGCACCCGGTGCAGCGCCGCCGGAGACAGCACCGGCACCGGCCGCTTCTCTCGCTCGGCGATCAGCTGCAGGTGGTGCAGCACCAGCTCGGGGATGTCTTCGGCCCGCTGCCGCAGCGGCGGCAGCTGCACCGTGAACACGCGCAGGCGGTAGTAGAGGTCTTGCCGGAAGCGGTTCGCCGCCACGTCGGCCGGCAGGTCGCGGTTCGTCGCGGCCACCAGGCGGAAGTCGACCTCGCGCTCTTCGGTCGAGCCGAGCCGCGTCACCCGCTTCGTCTCGAGCACGCGCAGCATCTTCACCTGCGTCGACAGCGGCAGCTCGCCCACCTCGTCGAGAAAGAGCGTGCCCTGATCCGCCGACTCGAACGCGCCCGGCCGCGACGTCACCGCGCCGGTGAACGCGCCGCGCTGGTAGCCGAACAGCTCGGCCTCGAACAACGTCTCGGGGATCGCGCCGCAGTTCACCGCGATGAACGGCTTGCTCGAGCGCGGGCCGCAGTAGTGCATCGCCTGCGCGACGAGATCTTTTCCCGTGCCGCTCTCGCCCATGATCAGCACCGGCGCCGGCGACGGCGTGAGCAGGTTCAGCTCCTGCAGCAGCTTCTGCACCGCGTGGCTGCCGCCGATGATCATGTCGCCCTTGCGGCGGAACGTGAGCGCCGACGGCTGGCGGTGGTTCATCAGCTGCGCCAGCACCGCCGACAGCAGCGTGGGCGCCGGCGACTCGGGCAGCCAGCACGTCGCGCCCGCCACCGGCGGCGCCCCGATCGCGATCAGCGGCTTCTCTCTCGGGCGCTCGGCCACCCGGCCCGCGAAGTCGGGCCTCGACGGCATGAGCAGAAAGCCCGCTACCTTCTGCTTCGCCTCCTCGAGCGTAGGCTCGTCGACGACCCGAACCGGCTCCCAGGTTCCCGCTGATCGCAGCAGCGCGACGCCGGACTCGACCGCCGCCTCTTCCGTGCCACACACCGCCACCGGCGACTTCATCGGAGCACCCCTCGCGCGCAGTCGATGATACCCGCACTGTATCGTTTTTCAGCCATTCACCCTTCGAGCGCCTGTCGCGCCGCGCCTTTGCGGCGTGGGGCTCCGGTGACCCGAAAGCCTGAGTGACCTGCCGGGCTTTCGCGAGGGGTGACTGCTTTTCGATGCAGGGGGTCCCGGGCAGGTCCAACGGCGGGGCGGGCTTACGAACCGGTAACGCCTGCACCACCGCTTGCAGAGTGTCTCCCCGCTTTCTGACCGAAAAAGGGGAAAACGGGATGAATCGAAGAATCACGACAGCGCTGTTGTGGATCGCCGCCGCCGGATGTGGAAGCGAGGCGGCCCCTCCACCGGCTGCCGCGGGTAGAACGACGCAGGCGCTCACGGGTGACGGCACGATTCCCCGCGTGCCGAACCCGCCGCTCCTGGCGGACCTCAACGCGATGCCGGGCGACCTGAGGGCGGCGCCCATCCCGGGCCCGGGGGCCGCGGCGCTCGCCGACTACATCAAGGACAACGCGGCGGCGGTTCGGCTGGGCAAGGCGCTGTTCTGGGACATGCAGGTCGGCAGCGACGACGAGACGGCGTGCGCGAGCTGCCACTTCCGGGCAGGAGCGGACCCGCGGTCGAAGAACCAGGTCTCCCCGGGCCTCAAGCACGTGCCGGTGATGGACCTCGACTTCACGACGGGCGGGGTGAACTACCAGCTGACCTCGGCCGACTTTCCGCTGAGCCGGCTCGCGACGCCGGGCGTTCGCGGCGGGCTCGACCCCAGCACCGACTCGAACGACTCGATCAGCTCGCAGGGCGTGCCGTTCCTCAGCCCGGGCCTCGACCCGCTCGGCTTCCAGCTCGGCTTCCGCAAGACGCGCCGCGTGGAGCCGCGCAACACCCCGACGGTCATCAACGCCGTCTACAACCACCGCCAGTTCTGGGATGGGCGCGCCGAGAACGTCTTCAACGGCGTGAACCACGTGGGCTCTCGGGACCCGAACGCGCGGGTGATGCGCGCGGACGACCCGAACAACCCGGTTCCGTACCAGGTGGTCCTGCTCAACTCGAGCCTCGCGTCGCAGGCCGTCGCCCCGATCGTGAGCGACCTCGAGATGGCGGCGCCCGGCCGCACCGCGCTGGACGTCGCGCGTGAGCTGACCCGGAAGAACCGGAACCTCGGCAAGCGCGTTCACGGCAAGCGGCCGCTGTTCCAGCAGCGCGTGGCGCCCGACGACAGCGTGCTCGGCGGCATCAGCCGCTTCCCCGCGAAGGGCCTCACGCCGAAGTCGTACGACGAGATGGTCGAGGCCGCGTTCCACGACCGGTGGTGGAAGAGCAACAAGCTCGTGCAGGTCGCCGCCGACGGCTCGGTGAGCATCGTCGACTGCGCCGACAACGACAGCTCGACCGACGAGTACACGCTGCTCCAGTACAACTTCACGCTGTTCTTCGGTCTCGCGATCCAGGCGTACGAGGCGACGCTCATCGCCGACGACACCCCGTGGGACCGCTTCCGCCGCGACCACCCGACCGGCTCGGACCCCGCGCTGAACCCGTGGGTCAACACGAACCCGAACCACATCAGCCGGCTGGCGCTGTTCGGCGCGAACCTGTTCAACGAGCGCACGCGCGGCCCCTTCAACATCCGCTGCTCGAACTGCCACGAGCAGGCCGAGATGACCGATGCCTCGGCGCGTCGCGTGAACGCCGCGGTGAACGGGCCGGTTCGCAACCGCGACGGCAACATCATCGACAAGGGGTTCAACAACATCGGCATTCGCCCGACGGACAACGACCTCGGCGCGGGTGACAGCGACGCGTTCGGGCCGCTCTCGCATGCCAAGCGCCTCTTCCCGGGCGCGCTGCCGGCGACGTTCGACGGAGCGCCGGTGTCGCTCGGGTTCGGCGTCGAGGGCGCGTTCAAGATTCCCTCGCTCCGCAACGTCTCGCTGACCGCGCCGTACTTCCACAACGGCGAGGCGGCGACTCTGCGCCAGGTCGTCGAGCTGTACAGCCGCGGCGGCAACGTGTTCCCGGTGCAGCAGCGCGACGGCACCACCATCGAGCCGCTGGGCGTGCCGAGCCTGACGAACGACGAGATCGAGGCGATCGTCGCGTTCCTCGAGACCCTGACGGACCCGCGCGTGCCGATCGCGGCGGCTCCGTTCGACCACCCGCAGCTGTTCGTGCCGAACGGCCACAAGAACCACGGCGGCGGTCACTTCGCGAAGGACGACATGGTCGAGATTCCGATGACGGGCGCCGCCGGTGGCGCTCCGCTGCCGGGCTTCCTCGAGGGCGTCTTCGGGCCGTAGTCCCCTGTGAGAGGGTTGTAGACGGAGGCCCGTCACCGAGAAGAGCGGTGGCGGGCCTTCGCATTTCTGGTCGGCCGGAAACATCGAATCACCGCCGCGCGTTTTTCCCGTATGGTGCTCGCCGTGCGCGCGGTCGTCGCTCTCGTCTTGCTGCAGCTCGCGTGTGTGCACGGCCCGCAGCCGAAGCCCGTCACCGGCATTCGCATCGAGGTCGACCCGCCCGACGCCGAGCTCACCGTCGACGGCCAGGTGCTGGGCCCGGTGACCGGGGTGTCGCTCGAGGCCGGCGTGCTCAAGCTCGAGCCCGGCATTCACCAGATGAGCCTCAAGGCGAAGGGCTACCAGACCTGGCGCGGCGAGGTCGCGCTCGGCAACGACGTCGAGCCGCTGAAGGTCAGCCTGGTCAGGAAGTAGCCGGCGGCTTGTAACGGACGTCCATCCGTTATATTAGATGAGCCATGTGCGCCCGGTGTCGACGGCGGTGTCGTCGCTGCTCTTGCTGAGCAACGCGCCCCTTCCACCCGCCTTCTCCCGGAGCCACGCATGCTGCAGGTCCTCATCATCGCCGCCGCGTCCGTTATAGCGGACGGGCCGTCCCAGAAGGTCGCCAGCGCCGACCCGCCGGCGCCTCCGCCTGTGCAGGAGCAGGCGCCGCCGGCGGAAGTGCAGAAGCCGCCACCGGCCCCGACGCCCGCCGGCGCCGAGCCCGAGGGGCCGCTGTCGGTGAAGCCCGTCTCGCTGTTCGACGAGCGGCTCGTGCTGCAGCCGGGCAAGGGCATCACGGCGAAGACGCCCGACGGCAGGTTCTCGCTGACGCTGCGGGCGCGCGCGCAGATCCGCGACACGTTCGTGCACGAGAAGACCGACACCAACGAGCTCAGCGTCAAGACGCTGCGGCTCTACGTGCAGGGCAACGTGCTCGCGCCGGAGCTCAAGTACCTCGTGCAGTTGGCGCTCGCGACCGGCGACTACGAGGCCGGCAACCCGTCGCCGGTGTTCGACGCGTGGGTCGAGTGGGCGAAGTGGCGCGACCTGAACGTGCGGCTCGGCCAGTTCTTCGTGCCGTTCGACCGCGGCCGCACGATTCGCGAGTTCTCTCTGCAGCTCGTCGACCGGCAGATCGCGGTGCGTGAGCTCACGCTCGACCGCGACACCGGCCTGATGCTCTCGTCGAACGACCTCTTCGGCCTCAGGCAGGTGCTCGCGTACAACTTCTTCATCGGCGCCGGAGAGGGCAAGAACCGCGTCGGGCCGCAGATGGCGGGGCCGCTGGTGGTGCTGCGCCTCGCGGTGCGGCCGTTCGGCACGTTCGACGACGACTCGGAGGGCGACCTGCTCCGTGACGGCAAGCCGCGGCTCTCGCTGGGCGTCGCGGGCGCGTACAACCTCCACAGCTCGCGGGCGCAGAGCACGTACGGCGCGGTCTACGGCAACGGCACGTTCGACTACGCCCACGGCGCGATCGACCTCACGCTCAAGTGGGGCGGCTTCTCGCTGCTGACCGAGGCCGTCGTGCGCAAGGCGACGAACGGCGACGTGCTCGAGGGCGCCACGCGCGAGTACAGCCGCTCGGGCTGGGGCTACTTCGTGCAGGCGGGCTACATGGTGAGCTCGCTCGTCGAGCTGACGGCGCGGTGGGATCAGCTGTACGCGCTGCCCGGCACCGACCCGTCGCTCGTCACGCTCGCGGCGACTCAAGGCCGGCAGCTCGGCGGCGGCGTGAACGTCTACCTGAACGGCCACGCGTTCAAGCTGCAGGCCGACTACTTCTACATCTGGGGACACGCGCCAGGAGCAGGCCGGCACTCGGCGCGCATCGCCCTCGACGCGTCATTCTGAAAGAGAGCCCATGAGAACCCTCACGCTGCTGCTCCTGCTGCTCGCCGCCTGCACGAAGAGCGATGCGAAGTCCGTCACGCTGCTCAACGTCTCGTACGACCCGACGCGCGAGCTGTACGAAGAGGTGAACGCCGCCTTCGCGAAGGAGTACGCGCTGAAGACGGGCGTCACGGTGACGGTGAACCAGTCGCACGGCGGCTCGGGCAAGCAGGCGCGGGCGGTCATCGACGGGCTGGAGGCCGATGTGGTGACGCTGGCGCTCGCGTACGACGTCGACGCGATCGCGGCGAAAGGGCAGCTGTTGCCGGCCGAGTGGGCGAAGCGACTGCCGGGGAACAGCGCTCCGTTCTCGTCGACGATCGTGTTCGTGGTGCGCAAGGGCAACCCGAAGGGCGTGAAGGACTGGGACGACCTCGCGAAGCCTGGCGTGCAGATCATCACGCCGAACCCGAAGACGAGCGGCGGCGCGCGGTGGAACTACCTGGCGGCGTACGGCTGGGCGCAGCGCAAGGCGGGCGGCGACGAGGCGCCGGCGAGGGAGCTCGTGAAGGGCATCTTCGCGAACGTGCCGGTGCTCGACGCCGGCGCGCGCGGGTCGACGACGACGTTCGTTCAGCGCGGCATCGGCGACGTGCTGGTGACGTGGGAGAGCGACGCCCTGCTGGTGCTGGGGTCGCCGCAGGGCGGCGAGCTGGAGCTCGTGGTGCCGTCGGCGAGCATCCTCGCCGAGACGCCGGTGGCGGTCGTCGACCACAACGTCGACAAGCACGGCACGCGGGCGGCGGCGGAGGCGTACGTGCAGTTCCTGTACTCCGACGCGGCGCGCGCGATCGCGGTGAAGCACGGGTACCGGCCGACCGGCGAGGGCATCGAGCTGCCCGAGAGGTTCGCGAAGGTGCCGACGTTCGGCATCGACGAGCAGTTCGGCGGGTGGGCGAAGGCGCAGGCGGCGCACTTCGCCGACCAGGCGGTGTTCGATCAGGTGGCGGTGAAGCAATGATGAGTGAACGTGGACGTGGACGTGAACGGCGGTTGACGGCCGGCGAATGAGCGAAGCCTCTGCCATCGCAGCAGTGCCAATACCGAGCACGTGGCGGGGCCGAGGCTCCCGGCGCGTGCTGCCCGGCTTCGGCCTCTCGCTCGCCATCACCGGCGTCGCGCTGACCCTCGTCGTGCTCCTCCCGCTCAGCGGCCTCTTCATCAAGACGCTCTCGCTCAGCGGCGCCGAGCTCTGGGAGAAGATCTCCGACGCGCGCGCCCTCGCCGCCTACCGCCTCAGCTTCGGAGCCGCGCTCGGCGCCGCCGCCGTCAACGCGGTCTTCGGCCTGCTCGTCGCGTGGGTGCTCGTGCGCTACCGCTTCCCCGGCCGCGCCCTCGTCGACGCCCTCGTCGATCTGCCGTTCGCGCTCCCCACCGCCGTCGCCGGCCTCACCCTCACCGCGCTCTACGCGAAGAACGGCCCCTTGGGCCGCGTGCTCGAGCCGCTCGGCGTGCACGTCGCGTTCACCGCGCTCGGCATCGGAGTCGCCCTCACCTTCGTGGGTCTGCCCTTCGTCGTCCGCACCGTGCAGCCCGTGCTCGAAGAGCTCGACCCCGCGCTCGAGGAGGCCGCCGCCACCCTCGGCGCCACCCGCCTCTACACGTTCCGCCGCGTCATCTTCCCCGCGATCTTCCCCGCCCTGCTCACCGGCTTCACGCTCGCGTTCGCGCGGGCGCTCGGCGAGTACGGCTCGATCGTCTTCATCTCGGGCAACCTGCCCGGCAAGACCGAGATCGTCCCGCTGCTCATCGTCACCCGCCTCGAGCAGTACGACTACGCCGGAGCCACCGCGCTCGCCGTCGTCATGCTCGCCTCCTCGTTCGCGCTGCTGCTCGTCATCAACGTGCTGCAGCGGAAGCTGCAGGTGCAGCGTGCGTGAGCGGGCCGCCGCGAGAGAGCCGGCGTGGGTCAAGAACGCGCTCATCGCCGCCGCGCTCGCGTTCCTCGCGCTGTTCCTGTTCGTCCCCGTCGTCACCGTCTTCGCGAGCGCCTTCGCCGAGGGGCCGCTGAAGTGGCTACGCGCGGTCACCGACCGCGAGTCGCTCTCGGCCATCAAGCTCACGCTCGTCACCGCGCTCATCGCCGTGCCGCTGAACGTCGTCGTCGGCGTCGCCGCCGCCTGGCTCATCGCGAAGTTCCGCTTCCCCGGCCGCAGCCTGCTGCTCACGCTCGTCGACCTGCCGTTCTCGATCTCCCCCGTCATCGCCGGCCTCATGTTCGTGATGCTGCTCGGCAAGAACGGCCCCTTCGGCCCCTGGCTCGAGGCGCACCACGTCGCGATCATCTTCTCGCCGCCGGGCATCGTCATCGCGACCGTGTTCGTCACCTTCCCCTTCGTCGCGCGCGAGGTGCTGCCGCTGATGCAGGCGGTCGGCAACGATCAAGAAGAGGCGGCGCTCACGCTCGGCGCGTCCGGCTGGCAGACGTTCTTCAAGGTCACGCTGCCGCGGGTGAAGTGGGCGCTGCTCTACGGCGTGGTGCTGTGCAACGCGCGCGCGATGGGCGAGTTCGGCGCGGTGTCCGTGGTGTCCGGCCACATCCGCGGGCTCACCAACACGCTGCCGCTGCACGTCGAGATTCTGTACAACGAGTACCAGTTCACCGGCGCGTTCGCGGTCGCGTCGCTGCTCACGTTCCTCGCGCTGGTCACGCTCGGCGTGAAGAAGCTCGTGGAGTGGAGGACCCCGTGAGCGTCGAGGTGCAGAGCCTGACCCGGCGGTTCACGAAGGGCGGCCCTCCGGCCGTCAGCGACGTGAGCTTCACGTGCCCCGGCGGCGGCATCACCGCGCTGCTCGGGCCCAGCGGCGCCGGCAAGTCGACCGTGCTGCGCACCATCGCCGGCCTCGAGCAGCCCGACGGGGGCCGCGTGCTCATCGACGGCGCCGACTGCGCCTCCGTGCGCATCCAGGATCGTGGCGTCGGCTTCGTGTTCCAGAGCTACGCGCTGTTCGATCACCTCACGGTGCGCGAGAACGTCGCGTTCGGGCTGAAGGTGCGCAGCCGGCCGCACGGCGAGATTCACGCGCGCGTGAACGAGCTGCTCGGCCTCGTGCAGCTCGCCGACCTCGCCGAGAGAAGGCCCGCGCAGCTCTCGGGCGGGCAGCGGCAGCGCGTCGCGTTCGCGCGCGCTCTCGCGGTGCGGCCGAAGGTGCTCCTGCTCGACGAGCCGTTCGGAGCGCTCGACGCCCGCGTGCGCGTCGAGCTGCGCGAGTGGCTGCGCACGATGCACGCGCACACGCACATCACCACGGTGCTCGTCACGCACGACCAGGAGGAGGCGCTCGAGGTGAGCGACCACGTCGTCGTGCTGTTCGACGGCAAGGTGGCGCAGGCGGGCGCACCGCACGAGCTGTACGATCGGCCCGCGAGCGCCCGCGTCGCCGAGTTCATCGGCGGAGCGAACGTGCTCAAGGGCGGCCAGGTGGTTCGGCCGCACGACGTGAAGCTGTCGAAGCCGGCCTCCTCGGACGACCTCTCGCTGGGCAAGGTGGTCGCGCTGCGGCGCGTCGGCGGCTACGTGAAGCTGACGGTCGAGATGCCGAGCGGCGAGACGGTGACCGTCGAGTCGCCGAAGTCGGAGGTCGAAGCGATGGCCTTGAAAGAAGGTGATCGCGTTCTCGTCGACGTCGGCGCCTCAGCGCTGTTCGTGACAGACTACGCCATATGATCCACCGCGACGTCGTCAGCGCCGTGGGCCGTACTCCGCTCGTGCAGCTGCAGCGCGTGGGCAGAGAGCTCGGCGCCCGCCTCGTCGCGAAGCTCGAGACGTTCAACCCGAGCGCCAGCGTGAAAGACCGGGTCGCCGCCGCGATGATCGCCGCTGCAGAAGCCGACGGCCGGCTGAAGCCCGGCGCCACGCTCGTGGAGGCGACCAGCGGCAACACCGGCATCGGCCTCGCGGTGGCCGCCGCCGCGCGCGGCTACCGGCTCGTGCTCACCATGCCCGAGCGCATGTCGAAGGAGCGCGTCGCGCTGCTCAAGTACCTCGGCGCCGAGGTCGTGCTCACCGAAGGCACGCTGATGAAGCCGGCGGTGGAGCGCGCGAAGGCGCTGCTGAAAGAGACGCCGGGCGCGGTGATGCTCGATCAGTTCAGCAACCCGGCGAACCCCGCCATTCACGAGCGCGTGACCGCGGAGGAGCTGTGGGCCGACACCGAGGGGCGCATCGACGTGTTCGTCGCGGGCGTCGGCACCGGCGGCACCATCACCGGGGTGGGCCGGGCGCTGAAGAAGAAGAAGCCGGGCGTGCGCATCGTGGCGGTGGAGCCCGAGAAGTGCGCGGTGCTGTCGGGCGGCGCGGCGGGGCACCACCTCATTCAGGGCATCGGCGCGGGGTTCGTGCCGTCGATCCTCGACCGCGGCGTCATCGACGAGGTGGTGACGGTCGGCGAAGACGAGTCGTTTACGAACGCGCGGCGGCTGGCACGCGAAGAGGGCATCGGCTCGGGCATCTCGTCGGGCGCGGCGCTGACCGCGGCGCTGAAGCTGGCGCCCCGGCACAGAGACCAGCTGATCGTGGTGCTGCTGGCGGACTCGGGCGAGCGGTACCTCACGACGCCGCTCGTCGGCGAGCTGACCCGGTAGCCCCGGTCGTCGGCAACCGAGGCTTTGGAGTCGGGCACTGGGCTCAGCGACACGGTCACCGCGACGAGCACCTCTTGTCGGTGTGCAAAGCGGCATGCTGAAGCCCCAGCACATCGCGAGAAGCGAGCCGACGACCAGGCGCGAAGGAGCCGCGGCAATGCCGACCTGTTGACCTTTCTGCGTCGGGAAACGCCCAGACCACGCCCGCGCGATTCGATCATCCGGCGCGATTTCCGATTGCATGGTCGATCGCCAGGGACAATTCTGGCGCCGATGCGCTTCACCCGACTTCGCCTCGAGAACTGGCGCAACTTCACGCGCGTCGATACTCCGCTCGAGCGCCGCGTGTTCCTGGTGGGCGCCAATGCGTCCGGCAAGTCCAATTTTCTGGATGCGTTCCGTTTCCTTCGTGATGTCGCTGAGCCGCAGGGTGGGTTTCAGCGTGCCGTGCAACACCATCGCGGTGGCGTCTCGGCGCTTCGGTCGCTCCACGCGCGCCTCTATTCCAACATCGTGATCGAAGTTCGCGCGGAGTTGGAGGACAAGATTGAATGGGGCTACCGCCTTGAATTCAACCAGGACAAGCTCCGCCGGCCAATCGTCCGGCGCGAGACAATCTGGAAAGGGCGCGACATCGTCGATGAGCGGCCCGATGACGATGACGAGGAAGATCCCAATCGGCTGAGCCAGACCCACCTGGAGCAAGTGAACGCGAACCGAGCGTTCAGAGGGCTCGCCGACTTCTTCAGCCAGGTTCGTTACCTTCATCTGGTGCCTCAGCTGGTTCGCGAGCCCGACCGTTCCGTTGGAAGGGCACGCGACCCCTACGGCGGCGACTTCCTCGAGCAGCTGGCGAGCACCCCGCAGAAGACACTCGTTTCTCGCTTGCGCCGCATTCGGGACGCGCTGCGCGTTGCTGTTCCGCAGCTGAAGGAAGTCGAGCTCAAGCGCGACGTCAAGGGCGTTCCGCACTTGCGTGGCCTCTACGAACACTGGCGGCCGAATGCGGGCTGGCAGAACGAGCGGCAATTCTCCGACGGCACGCTGCGCCTGCTCGGGTTGCTGTGGGTATTGCTTGAAGGCAGCGCACCGCTGCTTCTCGAAGAACCAGAGCTTTCACTGCACTCGGCGGTCGTGCAGCACGTTCCGCAGATGATGGCGCGTCTGGGAAGAAAGGCCGGCCGCCAGGTCATCGTCAGTACGCACTCGGCCGACCTCTTGATGGACCCGGGAATCGACCCGAAGGAAGTGCTGCTCCTCCGCCCGAGCCGTGAAGGCACCGAGGTCATGCCCGCAGAGGATGACGCGCAGATTCGTGCGTTGCTCGACGGCGGGGTACCGATGGCCGAAGCCGTCTTGCCTCGCACGGCGCCCGCCAACGCATCACAGCTGTCGCTGTTCGGGGAGTCCTGACCTGATGATCGTGACCGTCGCGGTCGAAGGAGAGACCGACGCCGCCGTGAGCGCCCGGCTGCTTGACTTCGCCGGACACTCCATCGGCCCCGTTTACGGTCGCCGCGGCAAGGCCCAGCTCGATACGCGGCTGTCCGGGTTCAACTCGGCGGCGCGATTGCAGCCATGGTTCGTGCTTCGAGACCTCGATCACGACGCGCCTTGCGCACCGGAGCTCGTCATCAGGCTATTACCTTCTCCGTCGAGGCACATGACGTTGCGAATCGCGGTTCGTGCGATCGAGGCATGGCTGATGGCCGATGAGCAGCGGTTCGCCGCGTTCCTCGGCATTTCGGCTGGCACCATTCCCACAGACCCGGATCGCGAGGGAGACCCCAAGGCAACGGTCGTGTCTCTCGCCCGCAAGTCACGTCATCGAAAAATCCGTGAGGACATTGTGCCCTTGCAGGGCTACCGGACGCGCGTCGGCCCGGCATACTCAGCCCGATTGTCGCAGTACGTTTTCGAGGACTGGAGGCCAATGGTCGCCCGGCGCCGCTCCCCGAGTCTCGACAGCTGCATCGAAGCCTTGAAGCGCCTCTGAGGCTCGCTGGCATGCCGCCGCGGTAGGGTACAGCGAGTGGACGCACGGGAGCCGCGCTACTTCAGCAGGCGGCCGAAGACCGACGCCGTGCTCGCGATCGACACGTCTTTTCCGCCGAACGGAGCGCCCGGCCCCGTCGGCTTGCAGCGCAGCACGCGCACCGGCTCGGAGCGCGCCGCGACCGCGACTTCGCCGTGCTCCTCCGCCACGACGCCGTTCTTCGTCATCGCGAGCCACACCGCGCGCGTCAGCCGCACGTCGCCGGGCGCCGTCTGCCGGGCCAGCTCGGCGAGGACCTGCGCGGGCTCGCCGAGCAGCGACTCGCCCGAGACGACCACCTCGCCCTGGTGCACGGTCACGGCCGCCTCGAGCTTCACGGCGGCGCTCTGGTTCCGCCGCCACAGCGCGTCTTGTATCGCCATGCCGCACAGCACGGCCCGCGTCGGCAGCTCGAACGTCGCCGTCACCTGGTCGTGCAGAACCGCGACGACCCGGCCGCCCGCGGCCCGCACGACCCCGAGCACGCACTTCTCACGCGCCTCGAGCAGCTCGGGGCCCGAGCGCGCCGTGAAGTCCTTCAGCGCCACCGTGGCGAGCGAAACGTTGCGGCCGATGATGCCCACCGCCGGCGCGGCGCGCGGCGTGCGCTGGGCGATCGTCTGGCCCGACGCCGCAGGCTCCTTGCCGGTGAGCGACGGCGCGGTCGTCAGCGACGAGGTGTCGATCGACTGCAGCGCCTGGAGCAGGCCCTTGCCTCCGTCGGGCCGCTCGTACGGCTTCTTCGCCAGGCACGACATGACGAGCTGCTCGAGCCGGGGCAGGCCGGGCACCACCAGCGCCGGCGGCTGGGCCGAGATGTGCTGCAAGAGAAAGTCGCGCGCCGTCGGCCCGGGAAATGGGTGCTGCCCGCTCAGCATGCGGTACGCCAGGATGCCGAACGCATACACGTCGGTGCGCGCGTCGAGCTTCTGGCCGGTCGCCTGCTCGGGAGCGATGTACTCCGGTGTCCCGAGCACGAGGCCGGCCTGCGTCATCGCCTGCCCCGGGCCCGCGTTCTCGGTCTCCGCGAGCCGCGCGATGCCGAAGTCGAGCAGCCGGGCGCGCTCGCGGCCGCCGGTGCTCGCGAGCAGCACGTTGTCGAGCTTCAGGTCGCGGTGCACGATGCCCTTGGAGTGGATCTCGGCGAGCCCCTCGGCGATGTCGCGCAGCACCGCGACTGCGCGCACCGGCTCGAACGGCCCGCTGCGCACCGCGACCGAGAGGTTCTCGCCCTCGACGTACTCCATCACCAGCACGTACGTGCCGTTGGCTTCGCCGAAGTCGATCACGCGCACGACCGACGGGTGATCGACCGACGACAAGAGGAGCGCCTCGCGCTTGAACCGCTCGGTCATGCCGGGCTGCAGGCTCAGCTCGTCGCGCAGGGTCTTCAGCGCGACCTTGCGGCCGAGCGAGACCTGCTCGGCGAGATAGACCTCGCCCATGCCGCCCTTGCCGAGCAGCTCGACGACGCGGAAGCGCCCCGAGAGCACCTCGGTGCCGGGCTTCATGAACGTGGAGCGCGACGCGCTCGTCGCCTCGACCGGCTCTGGGGTGGAAGGCGTCGGCATCTCTTGCGGCGCGAGACTACCCCGCCGCCGCCGCGGGGATGAGGTACTCTCGCGCGGCAATGTGGGAACCCGGCGCACTGGTGCTGGAGGGCCGCTTCCGCGTGCTGCAGGCCTCGGGCGTGACGAGCGGCACCGAGAACTACGTCGCGGAGCAGGTGTCGCTCTCGCGCAAGGTCGCGCTGCGCGTCATTCGCGCCGAGCTCGGCGTGCCCGACGGCGCGGCGGGCCGCTTCCAGCGCGAGGTGCGGCGCATCGCGGCGGTCGATCACCCGGCCGTGGTGCGCGTCATCGACTCGGGCAGCAGCGAGGGGCGGCTGTACCTCGTCACCGAGCTCGTCGAAGGCACGCCGCTGGGCGCCGAGCTGAAGGACCGCGAGCCGATGCTCCCCGAGCGCGCGCTCGACCTGCTCACCGGCATCGCCGAGGGGCTCGTCGCGGTGCACGAGAAGGGCCTGGTGCACGGCGAGCTCAAGCCGCAGTCGGTCGTGGTCGTGGGCGCGAAAGCGCGGCTGCTCGACTTCGGTGTGGCGCGGCTGCTCGACGCCGAGTCGCCCGACGAGCGCGTCACCGTGGTGGCGCGCACCATCTCGGCGCCCGAGTTCCTCGCGCCGGAGCAGCTGAAGGGCCGCGACGCCACGCCCGCGAGCGACGTCTATGCGCTCGGCGTCATCGCGTACCGCCTCCTGTCGGGCGAGCTGCCGGAGCGCGAGCGGCCCAGGCCGCTGGGCGGCCACCTGGCCTCCGAGGGTGCGCTGATCGAGCTCGTCGCGCGCTGCCTCGAGGTCGACCCGGCGAAGCGGCCCTCGTCGCGCGAGGTATGGACGAAGCTCGCGAAGCTGCCGCGCCCCCAGGAGCCCACGCTGTTCGTCGAGGCGATGCAGCGGCCGCCACCGCTGCCGGCTCCGGAGCCGCCGCCGCTGCCGGCCGCCCCCGAGGTGAAGCAACCGCCGAAGCTGCTCGAGTCCGTCCCCATGCTCGCGCTGACGCCGGCGCCGTCAGCGGCGCCCGCGGTGGTCGCTGCGCCGGCCGAGCCGCCCCGCAGGCGGCCGCTCGTGCCGCTGGCGATCGGTGGAGCGGCGCTGGTCGTGGCGCTGATCGGCGGGGTCGTGCTGCTCTTGCCGTCGCCGGCGCGCGAGGCGCGCAGGCTCATCGAGATGCGGCAGCCGGCGCAGGCGCTCGAGGTGCTGACGAAGGCGCTGCGCAAGCAGGGCAGCCCCGAGCTCACGGCGCTGCGCGCGGCCGCGCTGCACCTGAGCGGGCAGCACCGTGAAGAAGAGGCGTCGTTCAAGGCGCTGCCGCCCTCGGCGAAGGAGGCGCTCGACCCGCTCGTGCTGTCGGGCCTCGCGGAGGACTTCGGGGCGAAGGAGGAGGCCGGGCTGCGCGCGGCGCTCGCTGCACTGCCGAAGGCCGAGCTGAAAGACGTCTTCGAGGGCTTCGCGAAGGAGCCGGTGTCGATGAAGCAGTGGGGCGCGCTGCGGTACCTCGACCTCGAGGGCCAGGCGAAGGGCCTGCCGCTCGTGAAGCTGTACTCCATCTCGCTGGAGTCGAGCACGTGCCTCGTGCGGAAGATCGCGGCGAAGCGCCTGCAGCTGCTCGACGACGACTCGGCCCTCGAGGCCCTGCGGCGCCTGCGCGACACGCCGCAGGAGCGTGACGAGAAGGCGTGCGGCCAGGAAGAGGCCGCGAGCGCGGTGCGCGTGCTCGAGAAGCCGCGCTGAGGCTGCTGAAGCCCGTGGCGTGGGCGCGGGCGAAGTCGTCGCAGGGCGAAAGAAAGCCGAGCCGGCCCCTGCTGGGGTCGGTCGCTCAGCGGCAGCTGCAGCTCACGCAGCCCTTGTCGTCGACCGCCAGCTGGCCGGGCGGGCACTGGGGGATCTTGCAGGCGATCGGCGGGCAGCGCGGCTTCACGGGCGGGGTCGGCGGCTCGTCTTTCGACGGCGGCGGCCAGCCCTCGACGGTGACGGGCTTGCCCGGACACACGATTGGCGCAGGCCCGGCGAACGGCACCGAGGCGCTGACCGAGTAGGGCCCGCCGCGCAGCGGGCCGCCGCACTGCGAGTCGTTTCGGCCGAGCGTCGCCGTCGCGACGACCAGCCTCTCGCCGGGGCCGAGCGTGCGCTCGACGGCGTCGCGGATGATGCACATGCCCTTCATACAGCTCTTGAACGGGTCGATCGTCTCAGGGAGCCCGCTCAGCACCAGCGAGGGGAAAGGGCACCGGTTCTCGAGACGAAACGTCTGCGGCACCTTCGACACGTTCACCAGCACGCCGTCGAGCTCGAGCTCCGTCGCAGTGCGCCGCTGCACGAGCGACAGCTGGAGCGCGCACGGGGCCTCTTTGCGCATCGGGTCGCGTACGATCGCGCCCGGCATGTCGAGAGGGTCGGCCTGGGCCAGCAGCACCGCGACGAGCAAGAGCATGGGCCGAAGACGCAGTCTACGCCGCCATCTTCACGCCCCCCAGCGGTGTGTCGCGCCTTGCCCAGTCGGCGCCGGTAAGGCAATGACCGCGTCTCTCGCGCGTAGCGCTGCCAGCGGCGTTCTCTCAGAAGGAGCCTTCGATGAAAGTGTTGATTACGGGTGCCACGCACGGGATGGGCAAAGGGGTCGCCAGGGCGCTGGCCGCGAACCCCGGTGTCGAGCTGGTCATGCTGGGCCGCTCGCAGTCACTCCTTCGCGAGACGGCCGCTGAGCTGTCGAGCCTATCGGCGCCCGAGCGAGTGTCCTGGGTTCGCTGCGACCTCTCGCGCCTGAGTGACGTGCGAGCGGCCATCGCCGAGCTCCGGTCGAGGCACGCGGGGCTCGACGCCATCTTCGTGAATGCGGGCCTCGGCTATGCAGCGCGCCGGGAGCAGACCGAAGACGGGCTCGATGCGCACTTCCAGGTGAACTACCTGTCGCAGTTCATGCTGACGTTGAACCTCCTCGACCTGCTCGAGGGCTCGCGGCATGGCGGCCGGGCCGTCTTCAATGCGCCCGCGTTCGGCGACCTGCGCTGGGACGACCTGCAGCTGGAGAAGAAGTGGGACTTCAAGACCGCCCTCGGCCAGAGCATGGTCGCCAAGCGGATGTTCTACACGCGCCTCCACGAGCTCTACGCTGCGCGTCCCGGCGCGACCGTCTCGTGCTTCGGCTTCGAGATTGCGAAGACGGTGTGGAGCAACCAGCTGAACATCGTTCCGTTCCCGATGTGGGCCATGGCCAGCGTGATGAAGGGCCTCGGGCAGTTCATCTCGATTGACGCGTGTGGCGAGACCATGGCGCCGCTCTTCCTCGAGAGCTGGGAGGAGAGCGCGAAGAAGTCGGGCCGCCTCGTCACGTTGAAGAAGGGAGAACTGCGCGACCGCGAGGAGAACCCCATGGTGCTCGACGCCGCGCAGCGCGCACGGCTGTGGGAGGTGAGCCTCGAGCTGTGCAATGACGAGGCGACGAGGCGGGCCGCCGAGCGCCTCGGCAACCCGGTCACGGGCGCCGTCGCCCGCGCAGCCGGCACCTGAACCAGCGCTACTACAAGCGAGTCCCGCAACCCTCGCTCTCGGGGAGCACGACGGGGCCGCGGCCGCCACGAGCCGTTCATCGCATGCGCGGTCCCGGGCGGAGCGGGCTCTTCACCCCGTCACAGGTAGCGGCTGCCCACGTAGAGGCCGCGGGCGGCGGCCGACTTCATGAAGTCCGGCATGCCCTCGGGGTCGGTGAACTTGGTGGTCTTGCTCGCGATGCGGCCGAGCTCCGAGATGTCGGAGGTCGTGCAGCCGCTGAGCAGCAAGAGCAGCGAGGCCTGGTCGGAGCTGATCTTCGCGGGGTAGCGGTTCGGACCGCCGACGCGCGAGGGGTCGCGGTCGAGCGCCGTGACCTCTTTGATGATGGAGTTGCGCAGAGCGTCGTCCTGCACGCGCTCGAGCAGGCCGACGAACATGCCGCCCGTGCCGTTGTACACGTGGAGGCCGATGACGCCCGGCTGCTCGTGGTGCACGTCGCTGAAGACGTCCTTCACGACTTTGACGAACTCTTCCTTGTTCTGGATCTGCAGCGCCGGCGAGTACCCATGGCGCTTGAGTGCATCCGCCGCCATCTGCCGAGCCTGCTTGACCTGCGGAATCGTCATCACCGCCATGGGAACGCCTCGCTTGGGGAAGGGGTCGCGAAAAGACCTACAGTGTAGGTATCGGAGCCCATCAGCGAAGGTTGCTCAGTCGTTCGCGGCGAGCTGAACCGATGCGACCATCGCGTCCCACTTCGGCAGAGATTCCTTTAAATCTCGGGCACCTATGCTGAAGGCGGCCTGCCATTCGGTGTCGCCGAGCGTAAAGACGTAGATCACCTGGGCGATGTCCTTCGCGCCCTTCCCGGACACCGTGTACGAGAGGCGGCGCGACGGGCCGGAGACGAGCCGGGGTCCGTCTTCGGCCGTCAGCGCGAGCTCGCCGTAGAGCTCGGCGAGGTGCGCCTTCACGCGATCGACACACTGCTCGAGGCCCTCACCCGGCTCGAGCTTGCGGCTCTGGAACACGACGTTGCTGCGGAACTCGCGAATCGGCACGACGCCGCCGTTGCCGCTGTGGGGCGCGATGAACGTGTAGAGCGAGCCGTCGGTCCAGTCGGAGGGGATGTCGACGCGCAGGTTGGAGAAGCGCATCAGGGGCAGACCTCGACCGGCACGTTGAAGGTGCCGCTCGCCGTCCACGTGCCGCCGGTGGCCTGCGTCGTCATGCCCGCGTCGTACGTGCCGGAGGCGTGCACGGCGTCGAACGCGATCAGCGAGACCGAGCCGTTCGTGCCGACGTGCAGGTCCTGCGGCGTCATCATTCCCGGAACGAAGGTCGCCTGAAACGCGGACGCCGTCTGCGGCGGGCCGAACTGAACGATTGGGAACGTGCCGGGCTGCACACCGGCCGCGTCGTTCATGCCCAGCACGAACAGCTTCACGGTGAACGTCGGCTGCGGGCAGAACGTGGTGAGGGTCGCGTCCGTCCACCCGACCTGGAGGCTGGTCATGTCGGCGCCTCCGTCGGGGAGCTGGTTCACGATGGCCCGGTAGCTGCCCACGACGAACGCGTTCGTGCCCATGAAGGTGACGCCGGGGGGCGGCTCCATCGGGCCACCGCCGCTGCTGCCACCTGCGGCTCCACCGGCGCTTCCTCCCGCCGCGCCGCCTGCGCTGCCACCAGCCGTCGCACCGCCTGCCGTCGCGCCGCCTGCCGTCGCACCGCCTGCCGTCGCACCGCCTGCCGTCGCGCCGCCTGCCGTCGCGCCGCCTGCCGTCGCGCCGCCTGCCGTCGCACCGCCTGCCGTCGCACCGCCTGCCGTCGCACCGCCTGCCGTCGCCCCGCCTGCCGTCGCGCCGCCGGCCGTTGCGCCGCCTGCCGTCGCCCCGCCCGCCGTTGCGCCGCCTGCCGTCGCGCCGCCCGCCGTTGCGCCGCCTGCCGTCGCGCCGCCGGCCGTGCTGCCGCCGGCCGTGCTGCCTCCCGCGGTCGCGCTACCGCCCGCGCGGCCGCCGGCGCTTCCACCCGCGGTGCCTCCGTCCATCTGATCCGGACCGGGGCACGCCATGAACAACGCAACGAGGGGAACGACCGAGAGGCGCAGTCTCATGTGCGCGTAGACGATCACAATTCCGCGAAGCGGTCACGCGTTTGCCCTCGGGCCGGCGTACGTGGGTAAAGCAGCGCATGCGCCGCCTCCTCACCGGCGTCGTGCTCGTCTCTCTCTCCGGCGCATGCCGGCCGAATCTGCTCGTCGAAGCGGCGAGCGACCTGAGGGTCGAGCCGCGCGAGCTCGTGTTCGGCGACACGCGCGCCGGCTCCAGCGCGTCGCTCGAGGTCGAGGTCCGCAACGGGGGCCGCGTCGACCGCGAGGTGTCGGCGGCGGCCGAGGCTCCGTTCTTCTCCGGCGAAGAGCGCTTCGAGCTGCCGGCGGGCGCGCAGGTCCGGCTGCTGGTCCACTTCCGCCCGGTCGCGGCGGGCGAAGCCACGGGGACGCTGCGGCTCTCGAGTGAAGACGACGCCGTCGAGATCCGCCTCTGGGGCCGTGGCGCCGAGCCGCTCGTCTGTCCCGAGGCCACCGCGCAGTGCCGCACGAGCGTCGCGGGCCCGATGGGCTGCACCGAGCTCGCCGCGCCCGACGGCACCCCGTGCACGAGCCGCTGCCTGACGGGCGCCGCGTGCCTCGGCGGGACGTGCGTGGGCGCCGCGCGCAGCTGTGACGACTCCGACCGCTGCACCGTCGACTCGTGCGACCCGGCGGAGGGCTGCCTTCACACGGCGGTCGCGTGCGTCGACCCGGCGGATGCGTGCCGCGCCGGCCGGTGCGACCCCACCACCGGCTGCTCGACGAGCGACGTTCCGGATGGAACCCCGTGCGGCACCAACGACTGCGCCACGGCGCACGTGTGCATCGCCGGCCGGTGCGCCGAGCGCCCGGCTCCCGAGGGCTCGCGCTGTGGAGCTCCGACGCCGTGCAGCCCCGCTCCGGTCTGCCGTGAAGGCCGGTGCGCCGCGGGCGCCGTGACGACGCTGCAGCCCGCGTGGACCTACGCGGTGCCTGCCGGTGCGACGCTGGTGTTCCCCGGCGTGTCGGACGGAGCCGGCAACCTCTACTGGCTCGAGCGGCGCGCGGGCACCACCGACCTCGTGAGCTTCGATCGCGGCGGAGTCGAGCGCCTACGCGTCAGCGTGATGGGCCAGCCGGCGCCGCTCGGCAGCTACCCGATCGAAGAGCCGTCGCTGCAGCTCGTCTCCGAGGAGCGGCTGCTGATCGTGGTGCAGGACAACTCGACGGCCGCGACCCGGCGCATCGAGGTGCGATCGACGGCCGACGGCTCGCTCTCGTGGCAGGCGGGGCGCGCCGAGCTCGCTCCCGCGGTGTCGCTCCCGGCGGGCCTGCCGCTGTGGATCATCTCGGCGACCGTCGCTCCGAACCCCGACCGGGTGGTGCTGAACCTGCGGACGAACGCGGGCGGCGCGGCGTGGACGTCGTGGATCGCCTCGCTCGACGCGCTCACCGGCGCGGTGCAGTGGGCATGGCAGAGCCGCTACATCGAAGAGACGCTCGCCGACGAGCACGGCGGCGTGTTCGCGTACGAGACGACGTTCAACCGGAACCTGCAGGCGCTGTCTCCCTCCGGCGCGCTGCTGTGGGGCTACCGGAACCCGACGTGGGGCACTCCGCCGGTCGCGACGCACTCGGGGCTGCTCGTGACCGCGTATCCCTCGGGAGTGTACTCGACGGCCGACGGCGGGCAGCTCAGCGAGTCGATGAGCGTCTACTGGGGCGAGCAGCCGCTGCTGGGCTTCGGGCACCTCGTCTCGGACGACGGCAACGGCATCTGCGCACGCTCGATGGTGATGGTGAGCCTCGCGAGCCCGGCGCAGGCCTCGGCGACGTGGGTGCCGAACGGCACGGCGGGGTCGGCCGCCTGCCTCGAAGACGCGATGCTGACCTCGCGCGCCACGGTGCTCGTCGGCGCGCGCACGACGCCGCCGTCTCTCTTCGAGGTGGCGCTCGACGGCGGCCAGCTGTTCTCGTGCCCGCTGCCCGTCAACCCCGGAAGGAGGAGCGCGCTGCTCGACGGCGCGTGGGTCGCGGCGAGCAGCACGACCATCGCGCTGTTCGAGCTGCCGGGGCTGAGGCTCGCTCCGCGCGGCTGGGTGTCGCACGCGGGCGGCCGCGCCCGGGCGAAGTCTCCGCAGCGCTGAGAGGTCATTCGCGGGCTGCGAAACGCGCGAGATGCGCGCCGGCCGCCGCGCCGGCCGGCGAATCGGCGCTCGCGCTAGAGTCGCGCCGGTGAAGCGAGCCATCGCCCTGGTTCTCCTGGCCGCCGCGTGCACCTCGCGCCCGAACCCGGGCGAGTGCACGCCGGCGTGCGCCTCTGGCTCGAAGTGCGTGCAGGGCACCTGCTACCCCGCGCGCTGCGCCGGCAGCCTCTGCTCGCCTTCCGAGGTCTGCCTCAACGAGACCTGCGTCTCGCAGAGCTGCATCGGAGTCGTGTGCCCCTCGGGCGAGCTCTGCGCCGGCGGCAGCTGCTTCGCGCGCAACTGCGTCTCGGCCCCGTGTGCCATGGGCGAGGCGTGCGTCGACGGCTCGTGCGTCGACGTCCGCTGCGTCGGCGTGCTCTGCCCTTCGGAGCAGCAGTGCGCGAACGGCCTGTGCCTGCCGAAGAGCTGCGACGGCGTCACGCCGTGTCCCGCGGGCACCGTGTGCTTCGAGGGCGCGTGCACCGACGTCGACTGCGTCGGCGTCATCTGCCCCGCGGGAATCCAATGCAGCCGCGGCCTCTGCACGCAGCAGCGCGCGCTCGGCGAGCCGTGCGCCGCGGGCGCGGAGTGCGGCTCGGGCCACTGCTCCGACGGGGTGTGCTGCGACGCCGCGTGCGACGCCCCGTGCCAGGCGTGCGACGCCACGGGCGCGTGCCGCCCGCTCTCCGCGGGAGCGCCCGACCCGGCGTGCGGCGCGTACGTGTGCGGCGTCGCAGGCTGCGCCACGCGCTGCGCGGCCGACACCGAGTGCCAGGGCGGCGCGACGTGCGCCGACGGCGGCACGTGCCGCGACGAGCGGCCGAACTCTTCGCCGTGCGCGAACGGCTCCGACTGCCGCTCGGGGTTCTGCGTCGACGGCGTGTGCTGCGACGGCCCGTGCACCGGCGCGTGCGAGCGCTGCGACGTCACGGGCAGCGCCGGAGCCTGCCGCCCGCTCGGCCGCGGCACCGCGCCCGAGAGCTCGTGCAACGGTCTCGCGTGCGACGACGCCGACGGCGGCTGCCCTTCTTCGTGCGCGACCTCCTCCGACTGCGTCGCCGGCCGCTTCTGCCGCGGCGGAGCGTGCCTCCCCGTGCTCGGCACCGGCCAGGCCTGCACCGCCGCCGAGGAGTGCGACGCCGGCGTCTGCGCCCAGGGCCTGTGCTGCGACCGCGCGTGCGGCGGCGCGTGCGAGGCGTGCAACCTCGCCGCGTCGCCCGGCCGCTGCTCGCCCCAGCCGCGCGGCACCGACGGCAACCCGGCGTGCACCGGCAGCCTCGGCTGTGACGGCACCGCGGGCGCGTGCCCGGGCTCCTGCGACGCCGGCGCGCCGTGTCTCGGCTCGACGTTCTGCCAGGGCGGCGCGTGCGCGGCGAAGCGCATGAACGGGCAAGGCTGCGGCGCGGGCGCCGAGTGCGCCTCGGGCTTCTGCACCGGCGGCGTCTGCTGCGACGGCCCGTGCTCGGCCTCGTGCGAGGCGTGCAGCACCGGCACGTGCCGGCCCACCGACGCCGGGACGCCGGGCACGCCGGGCTGCGGCGCCTACGTCTGCGACGGCCTGACCAGCGCGTGCCCGACGGGCTGCACCGCCGACGCGCAGTGCGCCGCGACGCACTTCTGCTCGATGGGCGCCTGCGTGCCGCGGCTCGCGGCGGGCAGCGCGTGCACGAGCGGGGCGGCGTGCCAGTCGGGGTTCTGCGCCGACGGCGTGTGCTGCACCTCGGCGTGCGCGGGTCCCTGCAACGCGTGCAACGCGGCCGGCTCGGTGGGCACGTGCACGAACCTGCCTGCGACCGCGGTCGGCTCGCCGTCGTGCGCTCCGTATCTGTGCAGCGGCACCGGCGCGTCGTGCGCCACGTCGTGTACCGGCTCCGGTGCCGGCCAGTGCGCGGCGGGCGCGACGTGCACGGCGATGGCGTGCGTTGGCCTGAAGGGTCCGGGCGCTTCGTGCACGCTCGGCACCGAGTGCCAGTCGGGCAGCTGCGCCGACGGGGTGTGCTGCGACTCGGCGTGCGGCGGAGCGTGCGACCGCTGCGACCTCGGCACGCCCGGCACGTGCGCTCCGGCGCCGCTCGGCAACCCCGGCACGCCGTCGTGCGGCGCGCACGTCTGCAGCGGCACCTCGGCCGCGTGCCCCACGACGTGCACCACGGACGCGCAGTGCGCGGCCGGCCGCTTCTGCCAGGCCGGAGCGTGCGTGCCGAAGCTGCCGAACGGGCAGGCCTGCAGCGCGGGCAACGCGTGCGTGAGCGGCCTGTGCGTCGACTCGGTGTGCTGCGACAGCGCGTGCACCGGCGCGTGCAACGCGTGCAACGTCGGGGGCTCGGTGGGCACGTGCACGCTGCTCCCGGCGGACAGCGCAGGCAACCCGAGCTGTGCGCCGTTCTCGTGCAACGGCGCGAGCACGGCGTGCCCGGCGACCTGCAGCTCGGACGCGCAGTGCGCGGCGACGCACTTCTGCCAGACGGGAGCGTGCGCGCCGAAGCGCACGGACGGCACCGCGTGCACGGCGGGGAACCAGTGCACCTCGGGCAACTGCGTCGACGGCGTGTGCTGCAACACGGCGTGCACGGGCGGCTGCGCCGTCTGCAACTCGGCGGGGAGCGTGGGCACGTGCTCGCCGCGCAACGCGGGAGCAGGCGGCCAGCCGAGCTGCGCTCCGTACGTGTGCAACGGCAACGGCCTCAACTGCCCGAGCTCGTGCAACGCCGACAACGACTGCACGAACGCGAACTACTGCAACACGAACAACAACTGCGTTGCGACGAAGCCGAACGGCGGCACGTGCACGCGCAACGGCATGTGCAACTCGAACCGCTGCCGCGACGGGTTCTGCTGCAACGCCGACTGCGCGGGCGCGTGCAACGCGTGCGACCTCGCCGGCAACCAGGGCGACTGCACGCAGCGGCCGAACGGGCACCAGTGGGGCAACACCGCGGCCGAGGTGTGCTGCGGCGGCAACACGGTGAACATCTCGAACAACGAGAGCCACTGCGGCGGATGCGGCACGGGCTGCGCGGGCGGCTTCAACTGCGAGAGCGTCGAGAACACGACGAGCTGCAGCCCGTCGCCGGCGAACGTGAGCGGCCGCTGCCGGTGCACCTCGAACTCGAACTGCCCCAACGGCCAGCTGTGCCGCACGTTCTCGCCGTATCCCGACCGCTGCGCGCCGTCGAACGGCGGAGACTGCAAGGCGGGGCAGCAGTTCGTGAGCGTGAGCAGCTGCCCGAACTACTGCCGGTACTGAATGCTCTCTGCGCTCACCGCCTTCGCCTTGCTCGCGGGTGCGACCGACACCGAGACGCTGGCGCGCTCGTTCTCTGCGGAGCTCGTCGGCGCGCTGACGCCCGTGAAGCCGGTTGCCGGCCGCTGGGCGATGTCGCTCGAGCTCGACTACGAGGAGTTCATCACGATGGAGCTGCGCGTCACCGAGCGCCGCCGCGGCGCGCTCGAGCTGAGCCTGGACGCGGCCGGCACCGCGCGCGCGTGCGCCGCGCTGCGCACGACCCGCTCGACGTCGGGCCAGTACCACTACGAGCCGCCGGAGCGGCGCCAGGGAACGCGGAGCGAAGAGAGCGTGCAGCTGCTCGCGCTGGCCGGCCGCTGGCAGGTCGAGGGCGGAGTCGCGATGATCGTGTTCGACCGCGTCGCGTGGTCGACGTGCGACGTCGGCTCGGCGGCGGTGCTGCCCGAGCCGTACGCCCGGCTGCGGTGCGTCGCGGTGAGCCCGACGAAGCTGCTGCCGGCCGCCGGCCTCGCGTGCGACGGCCGGCTGCTCGAGCTGGGCGTGCCGCTCGGGGCGGATGCGAAGGCCGAGCGCGGTCAGGCGCCGCGAGGCACGCAGCTGCTGCTCGGCGTGCCCGGGCTGCAGGTGCAGTACGAGCAGTCGCGGGGTGCGGCGCCGAAGCTCGTGCTCCGCGCCGGCCCGGTGACGCTGGCCGAGAAGGACTGGCAGCCCCGGCCGGCGAAGACGAAGTGACTGCGGGCTACTCCTTCTTCTTCAGCTTGCCCTCGTTCTCTTTGATGAACGTGCGGATCTCTTCCGCCATGTCGAGCAGCTTGAGCCACTGCTCCTGGTAGAGCGTGACGGGGAAGCGGCCCATGCCGTACACCGACACGGCGCCCTTCTCGCTCACCTTCAGCGACACTCCGCGCGAACCGCGCGACTTGAGCTGCTCGTTCTCGGCCTTGAGACGCTCCAGCTCGGCTTTCAGCTCGGCTTCCGTGCTCATGGGTGGTTGGGAGTAGCGCCCCCGGTGCTCGAAGTGAAGAGTTTTTGGAACCTCAGGCTGGCGCGCTAACGTTTGTAGTTCGGAGGTGCCGCATGAAGTGGGCTTTGGTCGCTGTTCTCACGCTGGGCGCGCTGGGTGCGTGGGCGATGAGCGTGGTCTCGGCGGGGGCGCTGTCGGCCGAGGTGAAGCCGATGCCGCTGCCGCGCGTGGTGATGCGGCCGCTGCCCGCGCTGAGCGGGAGCCCGGTCGCGGTCGCGATGGCGCCGGCGGCCGCCGCGAAGCCGGAGCCGAAGGACGATCTCGAGGCGCTGCCGCCCGCGCCGAAGGCGGAGCCGAAGGTCGAACCGAAGCCGAAGCCGGAGCCGAAGCCCGAGCCGGTCGCGGCGAAGCCGGAGCCGAAGCCGGACCCGAAGCCCGAGCCGGTCGCGGCGAAGCCGGAGCCGAAGCCCGAGCCGAAGCCCGAGCCGGTGGCGGCGAAGCCGGAGCCGAAGGAGACGAAGGTGGCGAAGGCAGATCCGGCGCCGGCGCCGAAGCCGGCGGCGCAGCCGAAGCCTGCGCCCGAGGACGACGCGGCGCCCGCACCGAAGCCGAAGCCTCCTCCGGAGGAGAAGGAGGAGAAGGTGACGGCCGAGAAGCCCGCTCCGGCAGCAGCGCCTGCGGGCGACGGCTTCGTGAACCTGAAGGCGTCGGACACCGCGGAGATCGTGATCGACGGGCGAAAGGTCGGGCCGTCGCCGAAGCTCGGGTACAAGCTGAAGGCCGGCAAGCACAAGATCCGGTTCGACTGCTACGACGAGAACGGGAACCTGAAGCCGGGGAAGATCCAGAACGTCGAGGTGCTGCCCGACGAAGAGAAGGACGTCGAGTACGAGTGTCCGTTCGCGCAGTAGCGCGCCGGCTCACTCGCCCAGGTACGCCTTCCGTACTTCCTCGCTCGCGAGCAGCTTCTCACCCGTGCCGCTCATCACCATCTCGCCGGTCTCGAGCACGTACGCCCAGTGACACAGGCCGAGCGCGAGGTGCGCGTTCTGCTCGACGAGCAGAATCGACACGCCCTGCCCGTTCACCTCGCGCAGGATGCGGAAGATCGTCTGCGTCACCTGCGGCGCCAGCCCCAGCGACGGCTCGTCGAGCAACAGCAGCGTCGGCCGCGACATCAGCGCGCGCGAGATGGCCAGCATCTGCTGCTCGCCGCCCGACAGCGTGCCGGCCATCTGCCTGCGCCGCTCCGCCAGCACCGGGAACAGCTTGAAGCACTTCTCGGCGTCGGCCGCGATGCCGGCGGCGTCGCTGCGCAGGTAGGCGCCGAGCTCGAGGTTCTCGTGCACGGTCAGGTTCGGGAAGATGCCTCGACCCTCGGGCGCGTGCGCCATGCCCTTCGGCACCAGCTCGTTCGCCTTGAGGCCCGCGACGCTCTGGCCGCGCAGCGTGATGCTGCCCGCCGCCGGCCGCAGCATGCCGCTCACCGCGCGCAGCGTGCTCGTCTTCCCCGCGCCGTTCGCGCCGATCAGCGCCACCACCTCGCCCTGCCCGACGCTCAGGTCGACGCCGCGCAGCGCCTCGATGGCGCCGTACTTCACCTTCAGGCCCTTCACGTCGAGCAGCGGCTCGCGCGGCGGCCGCGTTCCCAGCTCAGGCATGCGCCGGCGCCTCGCCGAGGTACGCCTCGATCACCTTCGGGTTTGCCCGCACCGCGGCCGGGTCGCCCGCCGCGATCGTCTCGCCGTGATCGAGCACCGTGATGTGCTCGCAGATGCCCATCACGAGCTTCATGTCGTGCTCGATCACGAGGATGCCGAGCGAGAACTTCTCGCGCAGCTCGCGGATCAGCACCATCAGGTCGGCCTTCTCTCGCGTGTTCATGCCGGCGGCCGGCTCGTCGAGCAGCAGCACCTTCGGCCGCGTGCCCAGCGCGCGCGCGATCTCGAGCCGCCGCTGCTCGCCGTACGGCAGGTTCTTCGCCTGCTCGTCGCGGCGGTTCGACAGCCCCATCACGGCGAGCAGCGCGTCGGCGCGGGCCGTCAGCTCGGCCTCCTCGCGCAGGAAGCCGGGCGTCTTGAGCAGCGCGCGCCACCAGTCGAGGTAGTTGTTGCCCGCATCCATCAGGCGCGCCGCGAAGCGCTGGGGCCCCGCGCCGCGCCGCAGCGACTCGATGCGCGCCGCCGAGAAGAACGGCGTCGTGTTCGCCAGCACCGCGACCCGAACGTTGTCGAGCGCGGTCAGCGACTTGAACAGGCGGATGTTCTGGAACGTGCGCGCGAGGCCGCGCCGGTTGATCTCCCACGGCCGCCGCCCGTTGACGCGCTCGCCCGCCACCAGCACGTCGCCGGCGGTCGGCGAGTAGACGCCGGTCAGCACGTTGAACGCCGTCGTCTTCCCCGCGCCGTTCGGGCCGATGAGGCCTTTGAGGTCGCCGCGCTTCACCTGCAGGTTGAACGAGGTGAGCGCCTTCAGGCCCCCGAAGGTGATCGACGTCGACCTCGCCTCGAGCAGCACGTCGCTCACGAAGCCGTCGCCTTCTTCTTCTTCTTGAAGAGGTCCCACGCCTCGCTCGTGCCGAAGATGCCCTGCGGCCGCGACAGCATGATGATGACGAGCAGCACGCCGTAGATCGGCTTGCGGATCTGATCGACGATCGAGGCGAGCGACGAGCTCGCGCCGACGGCGCCGAACAGGCTGCGGAGCGCCTCGGGCAGCAGCGTCAGCACCACGGCCGACAGCACGGCGCCGGTCGTCGAGCCCAGGCCGCCGGCCACGATGAACACCACGATGTCGATCGACCGCGTGAAGTCGAACTGTGCGGGGGTGATGACCGTCTGGAAGTGCGTGAACAGCCCGCCGGCGACCCCGGCGAAGAACGCCGAGACCACGAACGCGCGGACCTTGTACGCGGTGGTGTCGACGCCCATCGCCTCGGCGGCGACCTCGTCTTCGCGAATGGCCCAGAGCGCGCGGCCGTGAGCGCTGTTCGCGATGCGCCGGGCCACGAGCACCGTGACGAACACCACGAACCACACCATCGCGAACGTCGAGTACTGCGGCACGCCGTGCAGGCCCAGCGGCCCGCCGAGGCTCGGCGTGTTCTGGACGATGACGCGGATGATCTCGCCGAAGCCGAGCGTGACGATCGCGAGGTAGTCGCCGCGCAGCCGCAGCGACGGCAGGCCGACGAGGAAGCCGCAGAGCGCCGCGGCCGCCCCGCCGAGCGCGAGCGCGGCGACGAAGAAGATCTGATCCGACAGCGCGCCCAGGCCCGCGATGCGGGTGTCGTTCGTCGCGAGCGAGAACACGCTCGCGGTGTACGCGCCGACGGCCATGAAGCCCGCGTGGCCGATCGAGAACTGCCCGGTCATGCCGTTGATGATGTTCAGCGACACCGCGAGGATGACGTTCACCCCGACGAGCGACGCCAGGTAGACGAAGAACTCGAGGTCCCCGAGCAGGAACTGCAGCGCGATCAGCGTCGCGGCCGCGACGGCGATGGGGGCCCAGGCTCTCAAGAGACGCGCGGGCTCTTACCATGCGCTTTCGATCTTCCAAGCACGGTGGTAGAGGCCCGGCCCTCAAGCCTTCGCCGGGAAGGCACGGTCCCAAAGGGTTTTGGAGAACTTCAAAATGAGCACGAGGGTTCTGGTTGCACTTCTGGCGTTGAGTCTCGCGGCCTGCGCAGGCGGCACGGGAGGCGGTACGGGCGGCGGCAGCGGCACCGCCGGCAGCGGCACCGGCGGCAACCGCGCGGGCGGCACCGGCGGTACGGCGGGCGGCCGCGCGGGCGGCAGCGGCGCGACGGGCGGCGGCAGCAGCGCGACCGGCGGCGGCAGCAGCGCCACGGGCGGCGGCAGCAGCGCGACGGGCGGCGGCAGCGCGACGGGCGGCGGCAGCGGCACGGCCGGAGGCACGGGCGCGCCGGGCTCGAGCTGCACGAACCCGATCGTCTACGCGAGCCTCCCGACGGCCGCGATCGTCGCGCGCCTGGCGACGGTGGGTCAGAAGATCCACTACCGCATCCCGGTGACGCAGAACGACTTCCTGTGGATCTCGACGGTCGCGAACCCCGACAGCATGCAGGGCCTGCCGGACACGGCCGTCACCGTGTTCTCGGCCGACGGCACGCAGAAGCTGGCGAGCATCGACGACGGCTTCCCGCGCTTCTCGACCGACACCGACCTCTACTACCGCGCCACCGCGACCGGGAACCTGTGCATCATGCTCGAGGAGTGGGAGTCGTGGGCGGGTGAGACTCCGACGCTGTCTTTCCCGAACGACGACATCGAGCTGTACGTGATCAAGCTGCGGCCGCAGAGCAACGGCTTCACGCTCGATCGTGAGCAGATCGACGGCGGCGAAGACAACGGCGACGCCGGTGCTCCGCAGGTCGGCACGTTCCGCGGCACGGGCGGTGCGGTGATCGCCGACGTGGTCGGCGGGCTCGACACGGCCACCGACGTCGACATCTACCGGTACACCACCGGCGACGCCGGCCCGAACTTCACCATCGGTGCGTTCCCGCCTCCGCTCGGCGACGCGCTCTCGATCAACGACGCCGGCCAGAACAGCTACGGGTCCACGCTGCGGCGCGCCGCGATCCGCGTCACCACGACGGCCGGAGTCACCATCGGCTACGTGACGCCTCCCGCGAACCCGGCGCAGATCCCCGAGGGTGTCGACATCTCGGTGAGCCCGACGACCGACTACCTCTTGTGGTTCGAGCGCCCGGTGGGCACGGCGGCCGGCGCGAACGACTTCTACCACACGCTGATCTACGCGCTGCCCGACACCGACCCGCACGAGAGCAGCGTCACCGACGTGACGAACAACGTGCTGCTCACCGCCGACCCCCTGACGCTCAACGTCGACGCGATGAACGCCAAGCTCCGCGTCGGCGACATCGTCGGCCGCCTGAACGTCGCGACGGCCGACGTCGACCACTTCTGGTTCACGCACGGCGGCGGCGACCGCGTCACCTTGAGCTGCCGCGCGCAGCGCACCGGCTCCGGTCTGCGGTCGACGAACTTCGAGCTCGTGACCGATGGTGGCTCGCTCCAGTCCGAGGTCGAGACCGACTCGGTGGACATCCTCTGGGCGCAGGGCGGCACGAAGGCCGCGCTCACCACGACGGACGCCGGCACGATGTACCTGAAGGTGTCGGGTGCGACGCAGGACCCGGTGGTCACCGGTGACTTCTACCGGTGCCGCATCACGGTGCTCGCGCCGTAGCCGGCCTCAACGTCTCCACTCGCGGGGCACCGACTGGTTCGATGCCTCGCGTTCGAGATCGTCCTCTCTGCGGCGGAAGACGGAGCGCTGCTCTTCCGCCGTCTCGAGGTCTTTCTTGTACTGGTCGTACTGCACCCGCTCTTCGGGCGTCATGAGCGGCAGCCCGACGACGCGATGCGGGTTGCGCCGCGCCGCCGCGTCGGCGTCGTCGATGAAGCGCTGCTTCGCGCGCAGGTCGGCCTCGAAGCGCTCGCGCTCGTCGTGCAGCGCGCGGTAGCGCCCCCGCCACACCCGCTCGTCGGCGGCCGCGGGCCCGGGCTGCTCCTGTGGCTTCGCCGCCGCGAGAGCGCCGGCGTCGGGCGCCTGCAGCCCCGTGGGGGTCATCGCCTGCGCCGTCTTCCCGATGCGCACGCGCTCGAGGAGCGGATCCGCGCCCTTCAGCTTCAGCTCCGCGCCTGCGTTGCACGGCACCGTCACCGTGCTCATGAACAGCCCCGGGTCGAGGTCGTGCTTGTCGATGAACGCAAACAGCTCGCGGCCCGCGTCGTCGAACCACGCCGTCATGCGGAACTTCTCCCAGTTGGGGGTCACCGTGCAGCCCTCGAGCTCGACCTCGCCCGGCGTGGTGCGCGACAGCAGAATCGCGTTCAGCGTCCCCCCTTCGTCGACGAGCGCGGTGACGAGCGCGGGCTTCTCGAGCGCGCGCCGCAGCGCCTGGACCTCTTCGAGGGCCGCGGGCCTCGCGCGCTCCACGAGCTTCGCCCACGCGGGCGACGGGCCCACCGCGTCGATCGGCAGCACGAGCGACGCGTCGGTGACGAGACCGATGGCGCGGCCCCGCGAGTCGAGCACCACGCCGCCCGGCGCCGGCACCCGGTCGAACGCCACCTCGAAGTGCGGCACGCCGAGCCGCGTGCGCACCGCCGAGCGCACGGTGCCCCCGCAGCAGCCCGGCACCGAGACGTCGTCGGTCTCTTTCACGTCGAGCCCGCTGGCGAACGGCACCGGCTCGCCCTCCCCACCGGCGAGCTCGAGCTCGGCGACGTCGAGCTCCTTGACCTTCACCTTCACCTTCGCGAGCAGCGTGCGCCCGTCGTGCAGGTTGACGCGCGGCTGATCGCACGTGAAGCGCGCGCGCACCACCACGCGATCGGGCGCGCTGAAGAAGCCGGGGCCGAACGAGGTGCCGCACGTCACCATGACGAGCGACTTCGTGCGGTCGGGCGGCGGGGCAGGCTTCACGGCCGGCGCCTCGACCGGCGCCTGCTTCGGCGGCGGCGGCGGCGGCTTGTTCGACTCTCTCGCGCATCCGCTGATCAGGATCACGATGCACAACAGCTTCGCGCGCGCCTCACCCCGTTCAGCGGATGCGTTCATGGAGCAGCCCCAGGAGGTGCTGTGACTCGAACGGCTTCTCGAGCAGCGGGTTCTGCACCCCGTCGAGGAACGCGCGCGCTCTCGCGGCGTCGCCCGACATGAACACGATCGCGCGCGCCTGCTCGGGGGCGATGCGCGTGAGCTCGGCGTGCAGCTCGATGCCGGTCATCTCGGGGAGCAGCAGGTCGGTGAGGATGACGTCGAACCGCTCGCCCGCCTTGATGCGCTCGACCGCGTCTTCGGCGCGCGTCACGGTCGTCACGTGGTGCAGCGGCGCGAGCATGCGCTGCAGCGCGCTCGCGAGCGCCCGCTCGTCTTCGATGACCAGCACCTTTCCCCGAAGCGCGTGCACGACAGGGCCCCAAGCCTACAGTGGACACGGTGCTCGAGGGGCATCAGACTGCGCCCCATCGGCATGTCGCTCGAAGGCCCCACGGTACCCAGCCAGGCGCAGAAACCCGGTGCTCCGAGCGGACCTGCGAAGAAGTTCGACATCACGGTGCTCTCGGGCCCCGACGCCGGCCTGGCGAAGACCGCGCTCGACCGGGTCGTCATCGGCAAGAGCGCCGAGGCGAGCCTGCAGCTCAAAGACGAGCAGATCTCGCGCGCCCACCTCGAGATCGAGGGCACGTTCGAGGGCGCGCGCGTGCGCGATCGCGGGTCGACGAACGGCACGTTTCTCTCGGGCGCGCGCATTCAGCAGATGACCGTCTACGAGGAGGCCGTGCTCACGCTCGGCACCACGGTGCTGCGGGTCAACGTGCACCGCGAGGGCGCGGTGCGCGAGCAGGGCCGCACCGCGTACGGGAAGATCATCGGCAAGAGCCCCGTCATGCAGTCGATGTACGCGCAGCTCGAGAAGGCCGCGCCGACCGAGTCGACCGTGCTGCTGCTGGGCGACACCGGCACCGGCAAAGAGGTCATCGCCGAGACCGTGCACGCGATGAGCGCGCGCCGGGCGAAGTCGTTCGTCATCGTCGACTGCGGCAACATGGCGCCGAACCTCATCGAGAGCGAGCTGTTCGGCCACACGAAGGGCGCGTTCTCGGGCGCGGTGAACGACCGCAAGGGCGCCTTCCTCGAGGCCGACGGCGGCACCATCTTCCTCGACGAGATCGGCGAGCTGCCGCTGGAGCTGCAGCCGCGGCTCTTGCGCGTGCTCGAGAGCGGCACGGTGAAGCGCCTCGGCGAAGACAAGCCGAAGAAGGTCGACGTGCGCGTCGTCGCCGCGACGCACCGAGACCTCGAGGCCGAGGTGAAGGCGGGCCGCTTCCGGCAGGACCTGTGGTTCCGGCTCGGCGTCGTCGTGGTGAAGATTCCGCCGCTGCGCGACCGCAGAGAAGACATTCCCCTGCTCGTGCGCGCGTTCGTCGCGCAGATGGGCCGCGGCGACTTCGAGCTGCCCGACGAGCTGAAGAAGAAGCTGATGGAGTACCACTGGCCCGGCAACGTGCGCGAGCTGCGCAACGTCATCGAGCGCGCGCTCGCCGGCACCGAGGTCGACGTGGGCTCCGCGGCCGAGGGCCCGAAGCCCACCGGCCCGCTGCCGGAAGATCTCACGGGGCTGCCCTACAAAGACGCGAAGGAGCGCCTCGTCGATTCGTTCACCGAGCAGTACGTCACGACGCTGCTCGACCGCTGCGGCGGCAACATCAGCGAGGTCGCGCGCACCGCGGGAATCGCGCGCGCGTACGTTCACCGGCTGGTGAACAAATACGGTCTCAAGGCGACTGAGTAGCGGTAGCTTCCGGGGCGGACCATGAGCGAGGCAGTCACGGCCCCGAGCGGAGAGCAGCGCGCCTGCAAGGGCTGCGGTGAGTCGTACTCCGCCGACCTCCCGCAGTGCCCGAAGTGCGGCCTGCCGTGGGGCGACGAGCCGCTCGCGGCTTCGACGGCGCAGGTGCCTGCCAACGCGATGCCGCAGCCGCCGCAGAACCTCGAGATCGGCGAGACGCTGCTCGGCCAGTGGAAGCTGGAGTCCAAGATCGGCGAAGGGGGCATGGGCAACGTCTTCCTCGCGACCGAGCTGAAGCTCGGGCGCAAGGTGGCGGTGAAGGCGCTGCACGTCGACAACCTCGCCGACGAGACGGTGAAGCGGTTCGAGCGCGAGGCCCAGGTGATGGGCAAGCTCGATCACCCGAACATCGTGACGCTGTACGCGGTGGGGCGGCACCGCGACGTGCCCTTCCTCGTGATGCGGTACCTCGAGGGCGGCTCGCTGTGGGATCTGCTCGACGCGAACGGCGGCCGGCTGACTCCCGAGCAGCTCTTGCCGCTCGTGAAGCAGCTGTGCTCGGCGCTCGGCTACATCCACGGCAAGAACCTGATTCACCGCGACCTGAAGCCGTCGAACATCTTCATCAGCCCGCAGGGCAAGGTGACGCTGCTCGACCTCGGCCTCGCGCGCGGCCACACCACGGCGCTCACGCGCACCGGCATCATCTGGGGCACGCCCGACTTCATGGCGCCGGAGCAGATCGTGGGCGAGAAGCAGCTCGACGGGCGCGCCGACCTCTACGCGCTGAGCGTGGTGATGTACCGCATGATCGCGAACCAGCCGCCCTTCCCCGACGCCGACGAGCAGGACCTGATGCGCGCGCACCTGACGCGCCCCAGGCCGGACATCGCGAAGGTGTGGTTCCAGGCGACTCCGGCGCTGTCGCTGATGCTGCAGAAGGGCATGGCGATCAAACCGGAAGACCGGTACCAGACCGCCGAGGAGTTCGCGCAGGCGTTCGACCGCGTGGTGAACGCGCGCGAGCAGCCGACGCGGGCGGCTCCGCAGGCGCCGGCGCCGTCGGCTCCGCCCCGCACGTCGACGGGCTCGAACCCGGCGCTTTCAGCGGCGCCTCCTGCGGCGCCGGCTCCGAAGGGCTCGACGGGGCTGAACGTGGGGCACGCGCCGACCGCGGCGGCGAAGCCCGCGCCTCCTCCGCCGGCGCCGCCGCCGCCGGTGCCCTCGGCGCCTGCACCGGCGCCCGCGAAGACCGTGACGAGCGCGACGACGGCGCACGTGCCGAAGCCGACGGCGGCGGCGAAGGGCAAGGTGATCGACGAGCTCGACGACGACGCCACCGAGCTGGGCGAGCTGCCGCCCGAGCTGATGGCGGCGATTCAGAGCGCCGAGCTGCAGAACAGCGAGGCCGACAGCGGGCACTCGAGCGCGATCACGCCGGTCGACCCGGCGCCCGCGGTGGCGCGCGCGGAGGCGAAGAAGACCGAGCCGACGGGCACGACGCCGGTGCCGCGCAAGTCGGTGTCGGCTCCGCCGAAGCCGGCGGCGGGGCCGGTGCCCGAGAAGCCGGGAGCGACGCGGCAGTCGGGCTCGTCGACGCTGTTCGATCGGCCTCCGTCGGCGCGGGCTCCGGCGGCGCCCGACGACGACTCGGCGCGCACGCAGGGCGCCGGCTACGTGGCGAACCCGCCGAGCGACGAGGACACGCGCCCTCCGGGCACGATGTCGCCGTTCGCCTCAGGCACGATGAACGACGGCGAGCCGATCACGGGGCCGAGCCCGGTGGAGCCGGAGCCCGCACTGTCGTCGGGCCCGAGCGGGCCGATGATGGTGCGCACGGGCGACATCGAGCCGGACGACGACGATGCCGACATGAAGACGGTCGTCGGAGACCTGAGCCAGGTCGAGGCCGCCGGCATGTCGACGAGCGTGGTGCCGGCGCCGGCGCCGCTGCCGGTGGAGCCCGAGAAGGAGCCCGAGCCGACGACGGCGATGCCTCCGCCGCAGCCGAAGGTGAGCGCGCCGCGGCCGTCGCGCACGAACGTACCGAGGCGGAGCACGTCGTCGCTGCCGGCGCAGGGCCGCAAGGAACCGACCGGCGTGCGCGGGAAGGCCGAGCCGCCCGCGGACGAATCGCCGCCGTGGATGCACCCGTACGTGCTGGTCACCGGCGGGCTGCTCTTGCTCGCGCTCGGGTTCTTGATTGGCGTGCTGCTGCGCTGAGCGCCGTTTGGAGCCTTGCCCGACAGGACCTCTGCGCAATCTCCCCCTGCGCAATCTCCCCCTGCGCAATCTCCCCCTGCGCAATCTCCCCCTGCGCAATCTCCCCCTGCGCAATCTCCCCCTGCGCAATCTCCCCCTGCGCAATCTCCCCCTGTGCAGGCCCAGGCCCAGGCCCATCATGGTGCGCGCCAAAAGGTTGGGCCTGGGCCTGGGCCTGCACAGGGGAAGATTGCGCAAGGGTTCTGTTGGGTCTGCTCAGGCGTTCATCGCGATGATGATCGCGATGAAGATCGCGTTGATCACGACGAAGTAGATCGCGATGTTCGTGTTGTTCGATTTGCCCGTCTTGCCGTTGTAGGTCGTGCCGCAGCCGCCGCACTTCACGTGCGTGAACAGCTTGGGGCCCAGCGCTCCGCCCCACCACGTGAAGCCCATGCGCGTCGCGCTCGACTGCTGGCACGACGGACACGGTGCAAACTCGCTCACCGGCATGCGCGAGCGGCAGGCGTCGCACAGCCCGCCCACCGCGCACTGGGCGCACATGAAGCTGCCGCAGCGCGTGCAGGTGCCGGCGGCGTTCGACATCGGGTGCTTCGCGCACATGGCGCCTTGGGTCATGGGGGTCATGGGGGCCAACAGCCTAACCCGCCGTCACGTCCCTTTGCGCACGCCGAGAATCTCGCCGTTCCCACCGGGGATTCTCACGTTCGTCACACCCATCACCGCGAGAGCCGTGGTCACCACGTCGGCGCTGCGCGGCCGGCGCATCACGTCGCCGGTCGCCTCGCGCACGCTGACCGGCACTCCGTCGAAGCCGCTCGCGCTCGGGTCGGCCGTGTTCACCGCGTAGCTGCCGATCATGCGGTTGTTGTTCAGCCCGCCGCCCGCGAAGATGACGGTGTTCGCCGGCCAGTGATCGCTCGTCGGCCCGCTCTTCGGCCACGTGCGCGCGAAGTCCGACAAGAGCACCACCAGCGTCTCGTCGAGCAGCGACTTGCCCGCCTGCTTCCCCGGGGTCGCCTTCATCTCGCCGAGCAGCCGCCCCACCACGTCGAACGTCGCGCGCACCTGCGCGAACTGCACGCGGTGCCCCTGGCTGTGGCCCTGATCGAACGGGTAGCGCTGCACGCCCTGGCAGTCGACCGCGACCGAGGTGCACAGGTCGCTCTTCAAGAGCCGCAGCGCGAGATCGAACTGGTTCGACCACGTGCCGCCGTCGTCGGAGCCGAAGCCGCCGATGTTCACCCCGAAGTGCCCGCCGGCCGCCGGCGCCCAGAACGGCTTCGCCGTGTACTGCACGCCCTGCGTCGCCGCGACGAGGCTCGAGACGTCGCGCGCGAGCACGCGGCTCACGCCCACGAGGTCGTCGTGGATTCGCTCGAGCACCACCTCGGAGCCCGGGTTCAGCTGGCCGCGATACGAACGCAGGCGCTTGAGCGAGCGCTCCTCGATGGGGTTCAGGAAGAAGCCGCCGGCCGCGGTGCCTCCGTCGAACTGCACCGGCGGCGCCGTCGAGCCCACGTCGGAGGCCTTCAGGTTGGCCCAGGGCTTCGCGAGCCGGTTGCTGAACAGGAAGTCGATGTCGCCGCGGCGCTCGATGCGCGCCGGCGAGGCCTCGCTGCGTAAGGAGAGCGACGCCGGCGCAGGCCCGCCGACCCACACGCTCGGAATCGGCCGGTTCGGGAAGCGAGAGAACAGGCTGTGCGCGGCCCACGCGTGCAGGCTCGGCGACTTGAACTCGCTCGACGCGACGCCGCACATCGCGCTGACCTGGCCGGCGGCGTGCGCGGCGGTCTGCTGATCGACGCCGTGAATCGCGACGGTGTGGCTCCACAGCTGGTGCTGCTTCCACGCCCAGCCGTGAGGGCTGGTGGCGCCGCCGGTGCGCGGGTCGGGCATGCCCTGCGAGAGGGCCGCCTCGTCCCACAGCACGGGGACCTTGAGCGCGCCGGGCGCCGAGCTGCCGTCGAGGTTCTGCACCTTCGCGGCGTCGAAGTAGATGGGCTCGCCGTTCTCGACGAACGCGGTGGGGATGACGGCGCCCGTCTGCGCCGCGTCGAGCGGGTAGAACGTGTAGAGCGACATCCACCCGCCGCCCATGAAGAGCGTGAGCAGCTTGTCGGGGCCATCAGTCATGCCCTGCGCGCGGCCGACCGACGGCGCGAGGCGCGAGAGCAGCCCCGCCTGGGTGGCTCCGAGACACGCTTTGAGGAGCTGACGGCGTCCGAGGCTCATCGGGTCAGTACAGAATCCATAGCGGGTCTCTGATCAGCGCCGCGCACACCGCCGTCCACGCGGTCGCGGCGCCCTTGCTCTCGTAGCGGACGAAGACGCTCGTGAAGAGATCGTCGATCTCGGCTTGGGGCGGCACCTCGCCGAGCATCTTCAGGTACAGCTCGGCGATGTTCGCCTTGATCGCGGCCGCGCCCGCCGGAGTCGTGCTCGAGTCGGCGAGCGTCGCGCGCGACAGCACCGCCGTGTTGCCCGCCTTCGTCACCGCGGTGCGGCACCACGCCTGCGACGTGTGCGTCAGCGCCTGCAGGAAGCCGGGCGTCACGCTGTCGTTGCGCCACTTGCCCTCGAGCCGGTGCGGCCCGCCGAGCGCGATGAACAGCGTGCCGCCCTGGTCGGTCGCGTCGGCGTACGGCGTCGCGTCGGGGCTGCGCACGGCGTACGCGTCGCCGGTCAGCGGGTTGAACGTCGCGCTGTAGAAGTCGGACTCGGTCAGCCCGAGCTGCTGGTACAGCGCCGCCTGCACCTGCTCCGCGGTCTTGCGGCGCACCAGCGGCGGGTCGATGACGACCGGCGTCGTGCGCGGCTGCAGCCGGCGGATCCACTCCTCGAGCTCGGCGAGCGTGATGAACGTGCGGCCCTGGCCCTCGAGGGTGACGAACGGCGCGCTCGGCGCCGGAGGCATCGGCTTGCCCGCCGTCGCCCGCAGCATGCCGAGCAGCGTCGAGGCGCCCGGGTCCATCGGCACCACGTAGCGGGTGTCGTAGACGATGAGGTTCTCGAACGCGTCGAGCGACGAGAAGAACGGCCGCAGGTCGACCGTGTGGCAGCCCATGCAGGTCGGCTTGAGCCGCGTGTAGACGTCGAGGTTCGAGAGATCGCCGGTGGTCGGAGTGCCTCCGCCCGAGCCGCCGGCGCCGCCGGGACCTCCGCCGATCGCGACGTCGCCGCCGCCGGTGCCGGAGCCCGGGCCGGGCTGCACGATGCGCGCTTCGCAGCCGGCGAGCAGCAGCAGGAGCAGCAGGCGCTTGACGGGTCGCCAGTTCGGGCTCCGCTGCTCGTCAAGACTTCGAACGGTACTGCTGTTCGACGTCCACACTCGCGGGCGCTGCGCCCTCACAGGCCCCTCCCCGCTTCGTCGCTGAGCAGGAGCGCCTTCACGAACGGCTTCACCTTCCGGCCGCCCTGCACGAACTGCATCGTGAGCTGCGTCTCGGTCGAGGCCTCTTTCGTGAGATCGAGCGGGCGCCCCATGAAGCGCTCGAACAGCCGGTCGACGGCGCAGCGATCGAGCTCGCCCGACTGCACGAGCAGCTTCGCGAACCCGAGCGGCCCGATGGTGCCGTCGCCCTCGAGCCCGAACAGCTTCTCGCCGGCCGGCAGGAAGTCGAGGAAGCGCGCGTCGGCGTTCGCCATGAGGGTGGCCATCGGCACCGGCGTGAGGAACGTGCCCGGCGCGAAGTTCACGTGCCAGCGCCCGTACGGCTGGAACCAGAAGTAGCCGCCGGGAGACTGCGGGTCGGCGAAGCCCGGCTGCGTGGTGCGACGCCACTGCCACGAGCCGATGCCGCCGAAGTTCGCGTGGCCGACGCCGTGCCGCGGAGTGTCGTCTTCGACCTCGAGCCGCTTGAAGTGAATCGCCGCGGGGTCGATGGTGCGGTGGCAGTGCTGGCAGCTGCCGCTCGCGTACGGGTCGCCGTTGAACGCGGGCGTGAACACGATGCTCGGGTCCGGGGCGGTGAAGTTCCGGCACGCCAGAATCTCGAGCCACCGCGCGGCCCGCACGCGCTCGCGCGGGTACCACACGTTCGGAGCGAGCATCGTCAGCACGCCGGCCGCGGGCACGCCGCGGGGCTGGGTGTTGTCGGTGCGCGGGTCGAACGTGTACTGCCGCTCGGCGAGCAGGTTCGGGTGCAGCGACGGCACCTCGACCTGCTTCCAGGTGTCGTCGGCGCTGCGCCACCACGTCGAGCCGTCCATCGACGCGTTGTCGACGTTGTTGCGCGCCCAGCGCACGTAGACGTGCTGCAGCGCTCTCGGCGCGACGGTGTACGTGCCGAGCACGAGATCGCTGAACGGCCGGTCGTTCACGACGATGTGAGCGAACAGCCGCGCGGGCTCCTCGAACAAGAGCCGCCGCTGCGAGTCCGCGAGGTACGGCGTCGACTCGTAGTCGCGCGGGTACATCACCGGCCCGGTCTGGCGGCGCTCGATGCAGTAGACGAGGTTCGGGCCGCACGAGCAGCCCTGCGACGGGGGGTGGTTGTCCGAGTCGCCCATGTTGATGCGGCCGCAGTCGGTGGTGCCGTCGGTGCGGGCTCCGGTGCCGGCGCGGCCGATGACCGAGACCGTCGTGCCGGGCGCCCACCACGGCTCGACCATGTTCAGCGTCGCGGCCGGGTCGTCGCAGATGCTGCGCGGGTCGCCCTGGCGGATGTCGCCCGAGAAGTGGCCGAGCGCGCCCGCGTGCCTCGTGCCCATCGCGCAGCGGTCGAGGCGCACCGCGTGGCTGCCCTTGAACTGGGCAGACAGCCCGCCCTCGGCGCTGCCGCGCTTGTAGTCGCCGACCTTCAGCCAGTCGTGGCCGAGGCCGAGCATCTGGTCCGCGAACTCGGGCGAGGCGAGCGCCGCGTCGAGCTGGGCGTCGAGAAAGGCCGCGAACGTGCCGGCGTCGGCGGCCATCAGCGCCTGCTGGTACTGCGCGACGGTCGGCTCGACGCCGCGGAGCGCGAGGTGCACGCGCCGCAGCTGCCGCGTCGGCGAGAGCCGGGGGGCGTTCACCAGCGCGCTGCGCCCCGTCGTTGCAGGAGTCGCCGGCGGGTCGACCGCGCAGGCAGCCAGCAGGAGGGCGAACAGCCAGCACCGCATGAGGGCGCCTACCTTGACTCGAGAATCGACAGGACCGCAACCCCGCAAACCACGTCACCAGGAGGCGACATGATCGCCCGAGTCGCAGCCGAACGCGGGGGGGCGGTCGAGGCCCAGCGAACCACATGCAGGCCCTCGCATCCCACACGCGACCGAGAAACAAGATGAAGGTGGCGGGCCGGCCCGGCACATCAGAGGTCGCATGGCGCTCCCCAGGGTCTCGTCCCTCGCGCTGCTGCTGCTGGCAGCCTGTCCGCAGTTCACCGTGTCGATGGACGCCGGGGGCACCGGTGGAGGCGGCGGCGCCGGTGGCGGCACTGCGGGCGGCTTCTCGACGTCGCTGCCCGACGGGGGCCGGTGCGGCGCCGCCGACCAGGAGTGCTGCGCGGGCAACTCGTGCACGAGCGGCGGCTGCTGCGTGAACGGCGCGTGCCTGCCCGAGGGCATGGGCTGCGGCGGCTCGCTGGGCATGTGCATGAGCGGCGCGTGCGGCACGTGCGGCGGCGAGAACCAGGCGTGCTGCAACGGCGACGACTGCACCGCGCCGGGCACCACGTGCGCGAACAACCAGTGCGTGCGCTGCGGCGGTCCCGGGCAGCCGTGCTGCGCAGGCAGCGTCTGCATCGCGGGAAATACGAGCTGCCGCGCCGGCCTGTGCCGCGTGTGCGGCGAGGTCGGCACCTCGTGCTGTCCCGGCCGCACCTGCGCCGGCGCTGGCCTGTCGTGCCTCATCGGCCTCGACGTCTGCGGCCCGTGCGGCGGGCCGGGCGAGCCGTGCTGCTCCGGCAACGCATGCGCGAACGGCGGCTGCTGCATCGCGAACCTCTGCGTCGGCGCCGGAGCCACCTGCGCCCAGGTCAACGGCACGTGCCAGAACGGCAGCTGCGGGAGCTGCGGCGGGGCCCAGCAGGCGTGCTGCGGCGGGTTCGCGTGCACGGCGCCCGGGGTGGCGTGCCAGATGAACGACTGCGTGGCCTGCGGAGGCGTCGGCCAGCCGTGCTGCTCGCAGAACACGTGCACGGCCGCGGGCGCCATCTGCACCGGCGGCATGTGCCAGCCGTGCGGCGGGCTGAACCAGACCTGCTGCCCGTCGTCGAGCCCGTGCAACAACAACCTCATCTGCGGGCCGAACAACCAGTGCCAGAGCTGCGGCATGGTGGGCCAGCTGTGCTGCCCGGGGAGCACGTGCTCGAGCGGGTGCTGCGACCACTACGCGCAGACGCGCATGTGCGTCGCGGGCGGCAGCGTGTGCGCGCGCGGCGACGTCTGCGAGCTGAACAACCAGTGCAGCGGCTGCGGCGGGCGCGGGCTGCCGTGCTGCCCCGGGGACACGTGCCGCGGCACGACGCTCTCGTGCTTCAACCAGCAGTGCGTGCAGTGCGGCGGCCCCGGCGACCCGCCCTGCCCCGGCACCGGCTGCCGCTCGGGCGCGTGCGCCGACCCCGCGACGAACCGCTGCGTGGCCTCGGGCTCGAACAGCGCCGACGGCGGCACGGTGTGCTCGGGCGGCACGCTGGTGCGCTGCGGCGGGCCAGACGAGCCGTGCTGCGCGGGCCAGACGTGCAGCGGCGCGGGAGCGTGCTGCAGCGGAGGGAGGTGCACCGACGCGGCGGGCGCGTGTGCAGGAACGCTCGGCACGTGCACCGGCGGCTCGTGCGGCGGCTGCGGTGGCCAGGGCCAGGCGTGCTGCGCGGGTAGCTTTGGCTCAGCGTCGTTCTGCACGGCGTCGGGGCTCACGTGCTCGGGCGCGATGTGCGTGGCGTGCGGCGGGCCGATGCAGCCGTGCTGTCCCGGCAGCGCGTGCGCGAGCGGCGGGTGCTGCAACGCGAACACGCAGCAGTGCATCGCGGCGAACACGCCGTGCCCGCCGGACAACGGCATGTGCACGAACGGCGGCTGCGGCTCGTGCGGCCGGCTCGGGCAGCCGGCGTGCGCCGGCGGCGTCGGGTGCACGGCTCCGGGCACGGTGAACGTTCAGGGCACGTGCCTCGCGTGCGGCGGGCTGGGCGACCGGTGCTGCGCGGGCGCGGGGGGGAGCTTCTGCCAGGCGCCGTTCGCGTGCGCGGGGGGCATGTGCGAGCGGTGCGGCGGGGGCGGCGAAGCGTGCTGCCAGGGCCGCTTCTGCGGCGACGGCGGCGTGTGCCTGGGCAGCGGGCGCTGCCCCTAAGACTTGAGCCGCGAGATGCCGCGCACGAGCTGCACGAGGCCGGCGGCGATGGCGCCGGTCGCGATGAAGTAGCGGCCTCCACCTCCGCCGGACGAGGCGGAGGCGTAGCTCGCCGCGGTGCCGCCGATGCCGACGACGAGCAGCACGACGCCGGCGACGACCTGCCGCATGCCGGAGGCCTCGAGGATGGGAGCCGGCAGCGCCTCGCCGGTGACGCTCGCGGTGCGCGAGACGACACCGCGCGCGTGCAGCGCGAGGGCGCCGGCGCCGCCCATGCAGAGCGCGGCGAGCAGCGACCGCACCGCGTTGGTCCAGACGGGCGTCGGGCCGGCGCCGGCGTCGCGGAGCACGAGCGCGGCGGAGGACATCGCGCGAATGACCGCGACGGCTCCGATTCCGTACGCGAACGCCGTCGTGCGGCCGAGCCGCCCGATCGCCACGCACAGGCCGAGCACCTCGACGAGCGCCAGCGCCACGAGGGCGAGCCGGAGCGCCCCGGGAGCGCCGACGTGCGCGTTCATCACCTCGACGATGAGCCAGAACACGCTCGAGAGGGTGAGCAGCACCGTGGCGCCGAGCGCGAGCACGACGAGGCCGGCCGGCTTCACGGAGCCCGCGAGCTCGTACAGCGCCCAGGCCTCCAGCGCTCCGGCGACGATCCACAGCGCCGACTGAACGTTGAACCAGAGATCGAGGCTCGACGAGAAGAGAAAGAGCAGCTGGGTGAGCCCGGCGACGAGCACCATCAGCACCGCCTGGCCGAGCAGCACGGCGCCGAGCAGTGCGAGCGCGCGGCGCGCCTTCGCCGGCTCGATCGCCTCCACTACCCGGGCTGGCAGACCTGCCGGAGGATGTCGAGCGACTCGAGCGCCTTGCCGGCGCCCATCACGACGCTCGAGAGCGGGTCTTCGGCGAGGAACACGGGCAGGCCGGTCTCTTCGCGCAGCAGGGTGTCGAGGTTCTTGAGGAGCGCGCCGCCGCCGGCGAGCACGATGCCGCGGTCGGCGATGTCGCCGGCGAGCTCGGGGGGCGTGCGCTCGAGCGTCATCTTCACGGCCTCGACGATGCCGTTCACGGGCTCGGCGAGCGCGTCGCGGATCTCGTCGCTCGTGACCGACAGCGTGCGCGGAACGCCGGCCACGAGATCGCGGCCCTTGATCTCCATCGTCATCACTTCGTCGGTCGGGTACGCGGTGCCGATGCCCATCTTGATGAGCTCGGCGGTGCGCTCGCCGATGAGCAGGTTGTACTTGCGCTTCACGTACTGGATGATCGCTTCGTCGAGCTTGTCGCCGCCGATGCGCACGCTCTTCGCGTACACGATGCCGGCGAGCGAGATGACCGCGACGTCGGACGTGCCGCCGCCGATGTCGACGATCATGTTGCCGGAGGGCTCGGTCACCGGCAGGCCCGCGCCGATCGCGGCCGCCATCGGCTGCTCGATGAGATAGACCTCACGGGCGCCGGCGTTCTCGGCGGCCTCGCGCACCGCGCGCCGCTCGACCTCGGTGATGCCCGAGGGGATGCCGATGATGATGCGCGGCTTCACCAGCGTCTTGCGGTTGTGCGCGCTCTGGATGAAGTAGCGCAGCATCGCGGCCGTGATCTCGAAGTCGGCGATGACGCCGTCTTTCATCGGGCGAATGGCGACGATGTTCCCCGGCGTGCGGCCGAGCATCTCTTTCGCTTCTTTGCCGACGGCCAGCACCTTCTTGCCGCCCCGCGCGTCCTGCTGCACGGCGACCACGGATGGCTCGTTGGAGACGATGCCGACGCCCCGCACGTAGATGAGCGTGTTCGCCGTCCCGAGATCAATCGCGAGGTCACGCGAGAAGAGAGTGTGCAGCCAATCGAACATCGTCATTTCCTGTGGGGAGAGTGCAACTCGTCGGCCGGAACCTAGCCCGAGGTTACCGAACCGTAAATAACTGTGAGCGCCGAGGTGACTTCGCCAGTCGAAGTTCCACACGGGCCGCGGCTCTTCGGGGGTGCGTGGCACTTTCGACCGCGTCGTGCACGCGCGCCCCGACCGTCGCGCTTTGCCCTGGTCGTCGCGTGCCCCCATGCGCGTCGCTCCCATGTCTCAGGGCTGCAAGCGCCGCCGCGCGGGGCGACGCGCGCCGTGAAACGGTTCGCCGCATGAGAAACCTCCTCGCGATGCTGACGCTGGTGCTGTGCAGCTGTGGTGTCTCCGCTCCCGAAGAGCAGGCGGCGGTCGAAGCGGTCGAAGACGGCGAAGACCTCACCGAGGTGCTGCAGGAGCTCGCCGTCCGCTCGCCCGCCGACCGCGTCATCGTCTGGCAGCAGAACATCGAGGCGATGAAGGCCGCGCGCGTGCCGGCTTACCGCCTCACGAACGCGATGCTGAGCTGGCAGTACCGGCCCGACATCGTCGTGATGCAGGAGGCCTGGCAGAAGGTGCTGTGCGGCACCTACCGGTCGGACGACAAGGACGCCGACACGCTCAACTGGAGGGAGTCGCCGCGCGCGAACGGCCTCGCGACCGGGTGCCGCCACGGCCGCCCGCCGCAGCCCGGCTCGGTGCTGCGCCAGCTCGGCGTCGCGCTCTGGGGCGGAGCCTCGAACGCCGGCCACCGCCGCCCGTTCAGCGACACCGCCGGCTCGACGAGCCGCACCGGCACCGCGATCGCGTGGGACTCGACGCGCTTCGTGCTCGAAGACGCGTTCGAGTACGACGACGCCGACGTCCCGGGCTGCTCGACCGTGCTCGCGGAGTACGAGCGCGTCGCCGTGCTCCTGCGCGACACGCGGCGCACCGCCGACCGCTCCGACGACGTGCGCATCGCGGTGGCCTCGGCGCACTACGGCTCGGCGTGCATGTCGGCGAACAACGAGTACGTCGCGAACGAGATGACGCGGCGCTGGGGCGCGAAGGTCATTCGCATCTTCGGCGGCGACTTCAACGCGCGCGTCGACGAGACCAGCTCGACGTACTCGGCGCGCCGCGCGGAGCAGGAGCGGGGCGCGTGGTACCGCTCGGTGCTGAGCAACGGCTTCGTCGACCCGGTGCGCGTGAAGCACGACAGCCTGTGCAGCGAGTGGACGTACCCGAACGTGAGCGCGTGCGCGGCGAAGACGGCGTGCGGCGCGACGTGCCCGGGGTTCGGCATCGGCGGGAGGCTCGATCGGCTCGACTACCTCTTCGTCTCGCGAGGGGTCGACATCGCCAGCGCCCAGACCGACGACGTCTCGGCGGTGTACTCGGACCACAAGGCCGTCCGCGTCGCCATCAAGCTACCGTAGTTGCAGGTGTTTTCACGCGCAACCGCAGTAGGCCAGTGTCCGATAATGTAGGCATGCGCTGGGTGGTGCTCGCGTGCGTGGTGGTGCTGCCGTCGGCGGCGTCGGCGCAGTACGCCGAGCTCGACGCGTACTACTCGAAGATGATGCGGCAGCAGCGCGTCGACTCCGACTGGCGGGCGAGCGCGCAGCGGGAGCGCGACCGGCTGGCGCAGCAGTGGCGCGAGACGCAGCTGCGCGAGCAGCGGCTGAGAGAGCAGCGGCGGCGCAAGGACGACGACGACCGGCGCTTCGAGGAGCGCCGCCGCCGCGAAGAGCTCGACCAGCGGCGCTTCGAGGAGCAGCGACGCGAGCAGGAGTACCAGGAGCGCCGGTACGAGCAGCAGCGCCGCGACCGGGAGTATCAGCGCCGGCTCGACGACGACCGCCGGCGGCGCGACGAAGACGACCGGCGCCGCCGCGACGAAGAAGCCCGGAACCGCCGCTAGTCAGAAGAGGGTGCGGGTCAACTGCTGGAACGTGGCCGGCGCGACGAGTGAGCCAGGCCGGTAGAGCTGAACACCCGGATTCACCACGACACAGGTTCCGAGGGCGTCGGCAGCGTAGACCGTGCCGACGTAGGGCTCGGAGGTCCGCACTTCGACGCCCTGGCTGGTCATCTTCGCGTTGTAGAAGGTGGTTTGAGCCGGCCACCCCGCTTGCTGACCGTAATAGGAGCCGTGCACGAAGAGCTCCGCGGCCGCAGCGCAGGTCGATTGTGAAAAGTAGCCCGCGGCCACGTCTCCGATCGGCAAGCAGCGAAGGACGCCATTGGAGTCCGGGTAGTCCGTCGAACAGTAGATCCCCAGCTGAGAGTCGAAGAAGAGCTGGGAGCCACCGTGCACGGCCGACATGCCGTCGGCGCTGGTCAGCCCAAACGACTTCAAGCGCGTGCCGCTGTGGGTGAGGTTCGCGCTGGCATCGAGCTTCGAGTTGAGCGCCGTCTGAATGGCGATGAGGGTCGCGTTCATCTCGCTGGCTCGAATCGGAGTGCCCGCGGAGAAAGTGAACGGCAGGGTCAGGTCGGTCGCCAACACGGTGGCTGGAACCAGAACGCCGAGTGTGATGCCGAGAAGCAGATTGCGATTCGTCATGCGAGTCCTCTTTCGTGTCATTGCCAGTTCGAGCCGTCGAAGTTCGTCTGGTCCCAGATTCCCGGCGAGCCGCCGGAGCCGCCGGCAGTGCCGCCACCCGCGGTCGCACCACCCGCGGTCGCACCGCCCGCAGTCGCACCGCCCGCAGTCGCGCCGCCCGCAGTCGCGCCGCCTGCAGTCGCGCCGCCCGCAGTCGCGCCGCCCGCAGTCGCGCCACCGGCGGATCCGCCCCCCGCATTGGCGCCACCACCTGCAGAGCCGCTACCACCTGCGGAGCCGCCGCCAGCGCCGACCACGTCAGCCAGTCGCGTGTTGGGGTCGCACGCCGCCAACAGAACCGCCGCCGCCAGGATCGTGGTTTTCACTGCAAACCTAGACGCACCAACGCGGCCAGGTGTGCAAACTACTTTCTGCGACGCTCGAGCCCGTCGAGGATGAGGTCGAGCCCGAAGTCGAACTCGTTGCCGTACGCGTAGCCGGGCTGGAGCACGTGCTGCGTCGTCAGCTCCACGAGGTGCGGGTACGCGCCGGGCGGCAGCTTCTCGAAGATCTCCTTCGCGAGCGCCTGCGTCTCGTCGCCGGTCTGGAACGGCAGGCTCAGCTCCTCGAGCGCGAAGCCGTAGATGTACGCGTCGAGCAGCGAGTACGCGTGCGCGGTGAGCTCGATGCTGAGGCCCCCGGCGCGCAGGCAGCCGAGCACGGCGTCGTGGTGCGCGAGCGTGGCGGGGCCGGGCGCCGCGCGCGACTCCATCAGCGTCACCGCCCAGGGGTGCCGCTTCAGCGCCGCCCGCAAGGCGTGGGCGCGCTCGCGCATCTCCTTCTTCCAGTCGCCCCCCGGCTTCGGCAGCTCGAGCTCGGCGAACACCAGGTCCACCATGCCGTCGAGGATCGCGTCCTTGCCTTCCACGTGGTGGTAGAGCGACATCGCCTCGACGCCGAGCTTCTCCGCGAGCTTCCGCATCGACAGCTCCTCGATGCCGCCGGCGTCGGCCAGCTCCATCGCGACCCGGAGCGCGCGCTCGCGGCTCAAGGGCTCCCGGACCTTCTTCTTCGTGCGCTTCACCATGGCACTTGACATACCTTACGCCGTATGGCTATACCACCATCATTCAACTTACACCGTAAGGAGCACACACAATGACGACGATGACCGCAGCCCTCGCAGTTCCTGAAGCCCAGACGATGCGCGCCGTGGTGCAGCACCGCTACGGAGGCTCGGAGGTGCTCGAGCAGGGCGAGACCCCGGTGCCCACGATCGGCCCGCGCGAGGTGCTCGTGCGCGTGCAGGCCGCCGGGCTCGACCGTGGCACCTGGCACCTGATGACCGGCCGGCCGTACCTGATGCGCCTCATGGGCTTCGGGTTCTCGGCGCCGAAGAACGAGGTGGTGGGCCTCGACCTCGCCGGTACGGTCGTGGCGGTCGGCAGCGAGGTGACGCGCTTCAAGGCCGGCGACGCCGTGTTCGGCATCGGCAAGGGCAGCTTCGCGGAGTACGCGACGGCCCTCGAGGACAAGCTCTCGCTCAAGCCGAAGAGCCTCTCGTTCGAGCAGGCGGCGGTCGTGCCGGTCTCGGGGATGACGGCGCTGCAGGCGGTCGACGCCGGGAAGATCGCCGCCGGCCAGCGCGTGCTCGTCATCGGAGCGTCGGGCGGCGTCGGCTCCTACGCGGTGCAGCTCGCCCGCGCGCGCGGTGCGCACGTCACCGGCGTGTGCAGCACGTCGAAGGTCGCGCACGTGCGCGCGCTCGGCGCCGACGAGGTCGTCGACTACTCGGCCGGCGACTTCACCGCCGGCGACGCACGGTGGGACGTCATCCTCGACGCCGGAGGCAACACGCCGCTCTCGAAGCTGCGCCGCATTCTGTCGGCGACGGGCACGCTCGTGTTCATCGGCGGCGAGACCGGAGGTGGCTGGTCGCCGGGCTTCGGGCGCCAGTTCCTCGCGCTCCTGCTGTCGCCGTTCACGAAGCAGAAGTTCGTGATGCTGATGAACCGCGAGCACCACGACTCGCTCGACGCGCTGACGCCGCTGCTCGAGTCGGGCGCGGTGAAGCCGCCGATGGAGCGCACGTTCCGGCTCTCCGAGGCGGTGGACGCGATGAAGCACCTCGAGGCGGGGCGCGTGCGCGGGAAGGTGGCGATAGTTCCCGGCTGAGCGTTCGTCGGTCTGCGCGACCGGCCAACGCGGAAGCGGCGGGCTTCCGACGTCGCCGCTTGCCGAGACCAGAAGTTGTCTGACACCCCCGGCGCCGCGCAAGACAGCTTGTCTGACCTGATCAGTCCGGCGCCCCCGCGAAATCGGCCAAGCCGGTTGTCTGACAACCAGCATGCAGTCACTTGTCTGACAACCGCCTCCTCGCTTTTTGAGGGGTCCCCCGACTTGTCTGACCTGACAACCCGGAAGGGCGCTGGCGGGCAGTTGTCTGACAACCTCAGGACCTTCGTGGAAGGGGGCGATCGTTCCCGGCTGAGGTGCTAAGCGCCGCGGCATGTGGGTTCACCTCGTCGACGGCACGTACGAGCTGTTTCGCGCGCACTACAGCAAGCGGCCGCCGCACACGGCGCCCGCGGGCTGGGACGCGAAGGCGACCGTCGGCGTGGTGCAGTCGCTCATCAACATGATGTGGGACCCGCACGAGAAGGTGAGTCACCTTGGCGTAGCGTTCGACAACCCGATCGTGTCGTTCAGGAACGATCTGTTCGACGGCTACAAGACCGACGAAGGCATCGACCCGGCGCTGCGCTCGCAGTTCGACGCGGTGGAAGAGGCCTGCTCGGCGCTCGGCCTCGTCGTGTGGTCGATGAAGGAATTCGAGGCCGACGACGCGCTGGCTTCCGGCGCGGTGAAGTACGGCGCCGACCCGGCCGTGGAGTCGGTGCGGCTGATGACGCCGGACAAGGACATGAACCAGTGCCTCGATTGGCCGAAGGTGGTGCAGTACGACCGCATGCGGCAGCGGCTCATCACCGGCGCGACCTGCCGCGAGGAGCGCGGCGTCGAGCCCGGCAGCATCCCCGACTACCTCGCGCTGATCGGCGACACCTCCGACGGGATTCCCGGCATCGACGGTTGGGGTGAGAAGTCGGCCGCGGCGGTCTTGCGCGAGTACAAGCACGTGGAGGCGATTCCGCTGAGCGCGGCCGAGTGGAAGGTGAAGGTGCGCGGCGCCGAGCGCCTGGCGGCGTCGCTCGCCGAGAGCCGCGAGCAGGCGCTGCTGTACAAGAAGCTCGCGACGCTGCGGACCGATGCGCCGCTGCCGCAGACACTGGAGCAGCTGAAGTACGCGGGCCCCTCGCCGCAATGGGCGCAGTGGTGCGAGAAGCTCGGAGTGCCGGAGATGACGAAGCGGCCGCCGAAGGGGCCGCGGGCGTAGCGCTCACCGCGTGCAGCGATCGCGCGGAGCGTCGACGCCGGCGAGCACATCGAGGACGCGGTAGCCCTCGAGTACAGCGTGGCCGTGCACCTCCGTCGACTCCAACGAGACCAGGGGCCAGAGCTCCGAGGGCGTGATCGTGGCCGGCGGCCCCTGAGGCGTAGGCCAGGGTCTCGCGACCGCCGGCCCCCAGTCGTGGCGATCGCGGGAACGTGGCACGAGGCGCACTTCCGGCGCCTGGCGCCAGCGCTCGGTCAGCGCCTCCAACTCGGCGATGCGGTCGTTGCGGTGAATCGCCTGAGGTCCGTACAGCTCCATGATCTCCTCTCTCTCTCCGAACAGGCTCGACTGTTCAGAGGCCGCGACGATGGCAGTGATGTGCGCGAGCTCCTCGAGCTCGAGCTGGAACTGCACTCGGCCAACGAACGCGAGCCGGCTGTCCATGACGGAAACCCGCCCGTCACGGCAGATCAGCACGTGCGCGACCGTCCGCTCTGTCATGCGCCGGTACGAGATCAGCGTCTCGGGCGACGGTTTGTAGACTGAGGAGGCCCATCGCTTCGCATTCCCCACCCGATCGATGGCGTTCTGCAGACGCCACAGCATCAATCGTCCGGCTGATTCAGGACACATCGGATCGGCCACCGTCTTCACCTGCGCCCCACGGCTCCACGTCACGGTCGCGATGTTCGCGTCAATCGCCATGACATTGCAGTGTGCGTCGTACTCCGCGAAGCGCATGCGCTCGAGCTCGGCCTCGAGCTCCTTGAAGTGGCGCCGGTCGAAGGTGCTGCGGTGAACCTCGTGCGTCTTCAGCCTTTCGAAAGTGGCGTCCCCCGCAGACGTCAGCTCGAGCCGGTAGTCCTGATCCGACCAGCCGTAGTCACGCTCCAGCACGATACGGTGCACCGGCGCGCAGCCGAGCAGCACGACGACGAGCAGTGGCGTGACCGGGCGCATCGAGCACCCGAACGCTACACGACCCGCGTCACCTCTCCGTACTTCGGCCGCCCCTTCAGCATCGCCCCGAGCGCCTTCGCGAACGTCTTCGACACGAACACCGCGCCCTCGTCGGGCAGCGGCCAGCGCAGCATCTCGAGCACCGGCCCGCCCATCACGCGCGAGTTGTCGAGCCGCAGCAGCACCGTGTCCGCGTGCAGCGTCAGCACGAGGTCCGCTCCCGGCTCGTGCGCCTGCAGGCGCTCCATCAGCGAGGTCGCCTGGGCGAGCACCGCCTGCGCCAGCTCGGCGTCCAGCGGCGCATCGACGAGCGCCATCGCGCAGCCCTCGTCGAGCTTCACCGACCAGCCCACGCTCTCGACCGCCATCAGCCGCACCATCTCGTCGAGCGCCCGGTCGGACTCGTCGCTCGGCGTCCGCGCGCGCAGGCACAGCGCCACCACGTTCTTCGCGCGCGTGCGCAGGCTCGACGACTGCGCGTGCCGCACCACGCGCTCGAGCTCCGCCGCCAGGTGCGCCGCGCTCGGGAAGCGCTGGCGCGGGTCCCGCTCGAGGCACCGCGTCACCACCGCGTCGACCGCCGGGTGCAGCGCCACGTCTTCGCTCGGCCGCGGCAGCGGCTTGTCCACCAGCAGGCGCTTGCCGGCCTCGGCGAGCGTCGCGCCCTGCAGCGGGTTCTTGCCCGTCAGCATGAACGTCAGCAGCACGCCGACCGCGTAGATGTCGGCGCGCTCGTCGACGCGCGGCGGCTCGAACTGCTCGGGCGCCATCACCGAAGGAGTGCCGACGATGACCCCGGGCCGCGTCACCGACGAGTAGTGGCCGGGCCGCGGCTTCACCAGCCCGAAGTCGATCAGCTTCACGTGGAGCCGCCCGTCGACCTCGCTCAGCATCACGTTGTTCGACGAGACGTCGCGGTGCACGTAGCCGGAGTCATGAACCGCGGTGAGCGCGACGAGCAGCTGCTGCGTGATGGCCCACGTCTCCTGCAGCGAGAGCGGCCCCTTCTCGCGAATGTGCTTGCCGAGGCGGTCGCCGTCGATCCACTCCAGCGCGATGTACGGCAGGCCGGTGCCCTCGAGCTTGCCGAAGTCGATGAGCTCGACGATGTGCGGGTGGCTGATCTGCTGCAGCGCGCGGATCTCGCGATCGAACCGCTCGTGCACCTCGGCCTTCGCCTCCGGCGGCATCGCGAGCACCTTCACGGCGACCTGCTGCCCCGAGAGGTTCTCGACCGCCTTGAAGACGGTGCCGGCGCCTCCGCGCGCGATGATCTCGAGCAGCCTGAAGCGGCCGGCGTTCGAGCCCGGCATCGGCCCGGAGTACGGCGCGGCGAGGAGCTCCGGCTCGATGAGCGTCGGCTCCTCGGGGCTCTTGCTGATCTCCGCCTGCATCAGACCGCTCGGACTCCCCCAGACTTTTGACTCGCCGGTCAATACAAGGCCGCGAAACCAAAGGCAAGATAATGTTTTAGAACGTCACTCGCGCGTTTCAGACGCGCGGAGAGACGCGCTCGAGCCACGCGCGAATGCGGTGCGCGCGCGCGAGCTGGTCGACGGGCAGCGGGCCGTGATGCGCCTGCTCGACCTGGTCGAACGCGTGCACGAGCACCTTGAGCAGCACCGGCCGCTCGCACCACTTCAAGCGATCGACTTCAGCTCGGCGCGCGTCGCGAGGAGTGCGCATGGCCAGGACCATAACGATGAGACCGAGGCGAATGGAAGGTGGGTGAGCTCAGTACGGCATCGCGTACTTGTCGGCCGCGACGTAGATGCTGACCTTGGTCACGCCGTCTTTCGTCTTGATGGTCGCCTCGGTCGTGCCCTTCTCGAGAGCGGTCAGGGTGACCTTGCGGCCCTCCTTCTTCACTTCGACCTTCTTCGGGTCGGTCACCGTCACCTTCGAGACCTCGGCCGGCAGCGACAAGGTCGTCGAGTGTCCGAGCTGCAACGACAGCTTCTGGGCGTTCGGCGCGCCAAACGACATCGTGGACTTCTTCGAGCCGCCGGCCAGGGCGACCGGCGAGACCATCAGCGCGACGAGGACGAGGAGCTTCATGATGTGAACCGCAGTTATCAATTCCCGCGCCATGAGAGGGGCAAGTGGATCCGAGGTCTTGGGGCCTGCGCTTGAGGCGCATGGCCAGTCCAATGGAGCCGGCGCACTCCAGCTACCGCTTCAGCAGGCCGTACTTCCCTATCGCATACAGCGCGCGGAAGCCGTCCTTCCAGCCGATCTTCTTGCCCTCTTCGTAGGTGCGGCCGAAGTAGTTGATGGGCACCTCGAACACGCGCAGGTTCGCGCGGCCGACCTTGGCGGCGAGCTCGGGCTCGATGCCGAAGCGGTCTTCGACGAGCTCGAACGACTGGATCACCTCGCGGCGGAAGGCCTTGTAGCAGGTCTCCATGTCGGTGAGGTTGAGGCCGGAGGTCATGTTCGAGAGCAGCGTGAGGCCGGTGTTGATGACCGTGTGCCAGAAGTAGAGCACGCGGCGCGTCTCGCCCCGGAAGCGGCTGCCGAAGACGACGTCGGCGACCCCGTCTTTGATGGGCTGAACGACCTTGGGGATGTCGCGCGGGTCGTACTCAAGGTCGGCGTCCTGCACGATGACGGCGTCGCCGGTCGCCTCTTTGAAGCCGCGCTTCAGCGCCGCGCCCTTCCCCATGTTGTGCGGCTGCAGGAGCACGCGTACGGTGTTCTCGTTCTGGGGCTTCACCGCGCCCAGCGCCGTGAGGCCCTCCTTCTCGAGCTTCGCGAGCAGCTCGCGCGAGCCGTCGGTGCTGCCGTCGTCGACGAGCAGGAGCTCCTTGGGAAAGTCGACCGCGACCACCCTCCGGAGCAGCTCCGGGAGCGTGGCCATCTCGTTGAAGACGGGGATGACGAGCGAGACGCGCAAGCGAAGCGCGCCGTCTAGCGCACTGGCGGTGGATTTCGAAGGCTCCGCTGTGATCTCCCGTTCCCAGGAGTACAGCCGAGGGGACGCACGCTTGCGTGTAAGGAGCCCGTGGCGCATGCCTTGCTGAAGCTCAGCGGCATGACGGCACTGCTCACCCCCTCGCTCCACCTTCGTCTGGTTCGCATGGCGGTTCCCGAGGTGAGCAAGCTCACCGGCAAGGCGGTCGCGAAGGCGGCGCTCGAGCTCGCGCTGAAGGTCCCGCTGCACGACGCCATCGTCCAGGCGCTCGAGAAGCTCGCCGAGAAGGGCGAGCTGACCCCCGAGCGCCTTCAGCACATCGCCGGGCTCTCGATGCGCCTCATCGGCGAGGGCCTGAGGGTCGACGACGCCATCAGCGTGGCGCTGCACGAGCCCGCGCACCTGCGCCCGAAGGCGCCGCTGCCCGAGGCGCTGCTCAACCACCTCTTCCCGCCGAACCTGACCGGGCCGAACGTGCTGAAAGAGGCGCTCGAGCTGAACCACCACGGCGCGAAGATGGACGACGCCATCGTCGCCGCGCTCAAGAAGCTCGCGGGGCCGCGCGCCGTGACCGCCGAGCTCGCCGATGCCGTGCTCGCCGCCGCGCAGACCGCGTTCAAGGAGGGCAAGCAGGCCGGCGAGGCGTTCGACCTCGCGCTCAAGCGCTGCCTGCCGCGCCACTCGAAGGAAGTGCCGGCCGTGGTCGCGACGGCTCCGGCCGCACCGGCCGCGGCCGCCTCCTGAGGCGCTCAGCGCGAGGTCCAGAATGCGGCGATCAGCTGCGATCGCCTCTCGTTGCCCGACTTCTCGAGCAGCCGTGTGATGTGCGCCTCGATGGTGCGCTCGGCGCACGACAGCTGGCGCGCGATTGTCTGGTTCGACTGCCCGCGGGCGAGCAGGTCGAGCACCTGGGCCTCGCGGGGCGTCAGCCTCCAGCGCGAGGTGCACGCCTCGAGGCGATCGGGCGGCTGGTGCACCAACAGAACGTGCTCGCCAACGTTCGGCACGACGAACGCACGCGCCCGGTAGTGGCCCTGCCCGCCGCGCGCGGCCCGCTGGAGTTCGGCCTCGAGCTCTTTCCCCCGGGCGGCGAGCTGCGCGAGCCCCCCGCTGTTGGCCCGCTCGATGTGGCCGTCGCGCGCGACGATGTAGGCCGGCTCGGTGAGCGCCTCGAGCGCGACGTCGAGGGCAACCCTGGCCAGGTCGGCGAGATCGCGATCATCCAGCCTGTATGGGCGCCCCACCGGCCCCCGAGGTTAACCGGACCCGAGGGGTTTCCACGATATTCTTCGGTCAGACGCGTCTGTTAGGGAGCGGTCCCTTTTTTCTGCGCCAGGGGGCCCCATGCGTGTCGCGTCGTCCGCCGTCGCCGTGTGTCTGCTGATCGGTTGTGGAGATGAGCTCGGTAGAGAGCTCGGACGTTCGTCGAATGCGCTCGGCCCTGCGTCGCGCGTCTCGTGGACGGCGATGGGCGCCACGCAGCCGGCGAGCGGCACCGCTGGCGTGACGCTGCCGACGATGCGCGTCGCGGTGACCGACTCGATGAACAACGGCGTTCCGACCTCGACGGCGCTGGTGACGCTGTCCGTCTCGGGGAACGCGGCGACGCTCTCGGGCACGGTATCGGTGAACGCCGTCGGCGGCATCGCGACGTTCGACAACGTACTGCTGACGAAGACGGGGACGTTCCGGCTCATCGCGCAGGCGACGGGGCTCAACTCGGCCACCAGCACCACGTTCACGGTGATCGCCGCCGCGGAAGACCACCTCGAGTTCACGGTTCAGCCGACGAACGTGAACACCGGAACGAACTTTTCCCCTGCGGTGCAGGTCTCGGTACTCGATGCGTTCGACAATCCGGTCACGAACCCGCAGACGGTGGTCGTCGCCATTCAGGACAACCCCGGCGCGTCGACGCTGAGCGGGACGACGACGCTGAACACCACCACCGGTCGCGCAACATTCTCGACCCTCAGGCTGAACCGCCCCGGGACGGCGTACACGCTGCGAGCGACGTGCGGTTCGCTGAGCTCCCTCACGAGCGCGGCGTTCGACGTGCTGCGAGGTCCGGCCACCAGGCTCGTCGCGATCAGCGGTGGGGGGCAGTCGGTGAACGTGGCGGCTGCGGCTCCCTTTCCCCTCGTGGTCGAGGCGCAGGACGTCTCGGGCAACCCCGTGCCGGGAGTGCAGGTCGACTGGACGGTGGTGAGCGGCGGCGGCTCGACGACCCCGTCGATGTCGTGGTCTGACGCGGCCGGCCGCACCCAGACCTCGGTGACGATGGGTACGACGTCGGGGACGCAGCGGTATGAGGCGCGCAGCGCCGGGCTGACGACCGCGGTCTTCAACCTGACCGGCCGGGCGCTGGCGGCGTCGCAGCTCGTCTACGTCGCCGGCGACGGGCAGACTGGCGCCGCAGGAACCGCGCTCGCGGGTCCGCTCACCGTGCGCGTCACCGACGTCTACGGCAACGGCATCGCGAACCAGGTCGTGACCTTCAGCGTCGTCTCGGGCGGCGGCACCGTCGTCCTGGCGGCTCCCCGCACCGATTCGACGGGCAGCGTCTCGGCGACGGCGACGCTCGGCGCCGCCATCGGACCGAACGTCTTTCAGGCCGCGCGCACAGGGCTCGCCGGGACGCCGATCGTCTTCAACGCGACCGGCACCCCCGGTGCCGCCGCGCAGCTCGCGTTCGTGAGCCTCGTCTCGCCGGTGACGGTGTCGACGGCGGTGACCCCGTTCGACGTGACGGTGCGCGACGCGTTCGGCAACCCGATCGACGGCGCGGCGGTGACCCTGTCCGCCGACCCGGGCGCGGCGTTGACCGGTACCACGACTCGCAACAGCGCGGGCGGCGTCGCGACGTTCGACGACCTCTCGTTCGGTAGCATCGGCAGCTTCACGCTGACGGCGGCCAGCGGCGCGGCGTCGGCGACGGCGTCGGTCGACGTCGCGTGCGGCGGAGGGTTGACGGGCTGCGCGGGCCAGTGCGTCGACACCGCGAGCGACTCGAACCACTGCGGCACGTGCGGCACGACCTGCGGCGGGGCGGGCGCCACCGCAGTGGCCTGCGTGAACGGGCAGTGCGCGGTGACGTCGTGCCAGATCGGGCGCGGCGACTGCGACGCGACCGCGGCGAACGGCTGCGAGACGGCGCTCGCGACGAACGCGCTGCACTGCGGCGCGTGCGGCCGCGCGTGCCCGTCGGGCGTGATGTGCGTGCAGGGTCTGTGCGGCAGCGACGACGCCGAGAAGGCGTTCACGGCGGCGAACCCGTCGGGGCCCTGGAGCTACGGGTGGCGGCCGAACGCGTCTGCTCCCGAGACGTTCACGCCGTTCAACGCGGGCAGCACCGACGGCGAGGGCAACGTGTGGCAGCACGACTCGTCGGGTCCGCCGCCGACCGTGATTCACAACGGCACGGGTGCGGTCTCGTCTCCGTTCGGAGCAACGATGCCCGACGGCACGCTCGCCCTGATGCCCGGCACCAGCAGCGAGGCGGTGCTGCGGTACACGATTCAGGCCGACGGCGTCTATCGCGTGTCGGCGGAGGCCACAGGGCTGGCGCAGGGCAGCGCGACCGTGACGCTCAGCGAGACGCGGCGCAAGAACGTGCAGTTCTGCCGGGTGGGTGGGTTCTTCTGCATCGGCACGACCGTCGACTACGCGAACCCCTTCCACCCGGACCACTACTGCGGCGTCTGCGGCAGTGTCATCGAGCCGCGCGACGAGACCCAGACGACCACGCGCTCGGTGCCCGCCCGAACCACGACGTCGCTGCAGGTGCGCGTGAACGGTGCATCTGCCTGGGGCCCGGGGCTGCTGAACGACACGACGCACTCGTCTTCGGTCTCATTCTTCTGGTCCGAGTTCTGGAACTACTTCACGCCAGCCCACCCGCAGTTCTATTCCTGGCTCGACGGTGACAACACGATTCGGGGGGCGCTGACGCTGACGCTGAAGGCCGGCGATCAGGTCGACTTCGCGGTCGGCCCGTGGGCGCAGGGCTACTACCCGGGCGGGACGGCCAATGCGAATGACCTCACGCAGGTGAAGGCGGTCTTTCAGCTCGCGTGTCCGTCGGGGTTCGCCGACTGCGACGGCGACCCGGCGAACGGTTGCGAGGTCGAGCTCGCGATGCAGGGCGGCAAGTGCGACCGGTCGTTGATCAGCGTCTCGAACGATGGCCTCGAGGCAGAGGACTTCGGAGAGATGCCGAGAGCATCGGCCGACGGCCGATATGTGATCTTCAAGAGCAACGGCCGGAACCTCGGCACGCACGGCCAGGGTCTCTACCTGCGCGATCGCGTCACCGAGACGACGAAGTTCATCGCGCCGAACGACGGCACCTCGCCGCGGATCACGCCTGACGGCCGGTGGGTCGTCTTCTCGACCTCGTCCAGCACGTTGGTGGCTGGCGACACCAACAACACGTCCGATGTCTTCGTCTACGACCGCATCACCGAGACGTTCGAGCGGGTCAGCACCGACTCCAGCGACGCGCAGGCTGACGGGTACTCGCACGATGCGACCATCTCGGATGACGGTCGCTTCGTCGCGTTCGTTTCGGGGTCGAGCAACCTGGTCACTGACGACGGCAACAGCATCGTCGACGTCTTCGTCAAAGATCGGGCGTCGAGAGCGATGAGGCGAATCGTCGGACCCGCGGGCGCGCTGAACTCGCACTCGTATTACCCGAACATCTCAGGCGACGGGACGGTGGTCGCGTTCACGTCGAGCGCGACGAACATCTCAGGTGACTCGAGCGCGCCCGATGCGTTCGCTGCAGACCTCGTCACCGGCGAGATCGAGCGCTTCGCGACGGGCAACTATGGCTATGCCCGAGACGTGAGCGCCGATGGCCGGTACCTGCTCATCAACGGCCAGGACAACTACCTCTACCTCGCCGATCGAAGGGCGCACACCGTCGACCCGCTGATGGTTGCGGGGCAGCAGGCGCGGGACCACGACTTCTCCCCCGACCTCTCGCCCGATGGGCGGTGGGTGGGCTTCGCGACGCAGCAGGCGTTCGCCGCGGCCGACACCGAGAACGACATCGATCTCCATGTGCTCGACCGCGTGACCGGCTCCGTCGAGCTCGTCACGGCTCCCCTCCCCGGCCGGTCGCACAGCAGCGGGTACCACGTGGAGGTCACAGGGAATGCCCGCGAGGTCTTGTTCACGGGCTTCGGCGGCGCCAACGATCCTCGATCGGGTCGCACGGGTTCACAGGCCGTGGCGCGCACCATCTTGAGGCCGGCCGAGGTGTACTCGACGGACGTTCCGCCGACCGTCGCCTCGGGCGGCACATTCGGCTTCCGCGCGACGCTCTTCGACGAGCGCGGCCTGCGCGTCGGCGTCTCGAACCTGCCGATCACGGTCGCGGTTCTCTCGGGGCCCGCGGGCGCCGTGCTCGGCGGAACCACGACGCTGCAGAGCACCCAGGGTTCGGCGCTGTTCAGCGGGCTGAGCCTCGATCTCGCGGGTGGCTACGTCCTCCAGCTCTCGTCACCCGGCTTCGCCTCGCGGCAGTTCGCCGTGACCGTCGGCGCCGGCGCGCCCGCGAGGCTCGTCATCGTGAGCGGCGATGCCCAGACGACAACCGTGGCGACGGTGCTGACCCCGTTCGTCGTGCGGCTCGAAGATGCCGCCGGCAACCCCATCGCCGGAGCGACCGTCGACTGGGCCGTCGCGGCCGGTGGCGGGTCGCTCGACACCGCGTCGAGCGTCACCGACGCGAGCGGCGCCGCGACCGCCAGCGGAACGCTCGGCACCGCCGCCGGGATGAACGCATTCACGGCGGCCTCGGGCGCGTTCAGCGTCTCGTTCAGCGCTGTGGGTACGCCCGGAGCGCCCGCGGCGCTCGTGTGGACCAACGGCCCGTTCACGGCGACGGCCGGGGTCATCATCGCGCCTGCGCCGGTCGTGGTGCTCGTCGATGCGTACAACAACCCGGTCGACAACCTGTCGGCGACCGCGCACGTGTTCTGGAACGCGAGCGACCTCTTCTTCGTCACGCCCTCCGTTCGGGGAACGCTCGACGTCCCGCTCGTGGGCGGTTACGGCACGTTCAGCGACCTCTATGCGTTCGAGGCGACCTCCGGAGATCTGATCGCGAGCGTTCCGGGAGGGCTGCAGACGAATGCGCTGCTCACCATCGTCGCGGGCCCTCCGTCGGGCGCCTACTCGGGTATCGGTGTGAACCCGGCGACCGCGCAGGCCGACGGCACCAGCACCATCACCGTCACGGTGATCGCGCGCGATCAGTTCGGCAACGACGTGAGCAACGCGGCGGCCGAGATCTCGGTGACCGGCACCGGCAACATCGTCGCGCAGCCGGGGCTGACCGTGAACGGCGCAGCGGCGGGAACGCTCGCATCGACGCGCGCCGAGACGAAGACGATCAGCGCGACGCTCAACGGTGTCGCAGTGCAGACCACGATGGACGTCACATTCACGCCGCTCGCGAACTGCGCGGCGGGCACCGGCGACTGCAACGGCGACGCGCTCGACGGCTGCGAGACCGACACGACGTCGAGCGTCTCGAGCTGCGGAGCCTGTGGAAACGCGTGCTCAATGGCGAACGCGGCTGCTGCGTGCACGGCGTCAGCCTGCACCGTCGGCAGCTGCTCGAGCGGCTTCCGCGACTGCGACGGCAATGCGGCGAACGGTTGCGAGACTGACCTCGCGCAGACCGGCGGCTACTGCGACGAGGAGATCTTCGACGGCTGGGACGCAATCGCGCTGTCGGGCAACGGCCGGGTCGTCGCTGCGCGGGACGGCAACGGCGTCGCGTCGTTCATCGACCGGGTGACCGGCCAGGTGCGCGTCGGCGTGCCGAATTCGACGAACACCGGCAACTCTGTGGTCACGCAGATCATGCCGCAAATGAGCAGCGACGGCAGCCTGGTGGGCGTCTACGAATTCCAGGGGGCGCTCGGGCACGCGGTGGGGCCGAGCCCGTTCTACCTTTACAACCCGGCGAACCGGCAGGGCATCGTGATCGCGCCGCCGATGATTCCCGCGAATCACTACATGGCGGAGGGCCGCATCTCGGCCGACACGAGCGTGTTCACTTACTTCCGGAATCAGCAGCTCCTGCCGCCCGACCACCTCTACCACTTCAACCGCTTCACGTTCGTCGAGGAGCTCGTGAACGTCGACAACGGCGGCAACCTGCTGCCGGCGATCTCGTTCGTCAACGTGCTGAGCGGCGACGGCCAGCGCGTCTTCTTCCGCTCGTCGACCACCGAGATCCACCGGCGCGACCTCGCCGCCGGCGTCACGGCGTCGGTCACCGGCGCGACGAACTTCGTGCGCAGTTCCTACACGGGCCGCTTCACCGTCTCCGTCGGCGGGTGCTCGGGCTTCAACCACTACGACTGGGAGCTCAATCGGCTCGAGTGCGTACCGAACTTCACCGTCACGAACGGAATCTTCCCCGCGTCGACGGTGCTGACGGACGACGGTCGCTGGGTCTTCGGCTCGTCGGCCAGCGGCTTCGCCGTGTACGACTCGTGGACGCACGCGCAGTACCCCGTCGTGCCCGGCGGCGTGAGCCCGTACAACGCGGCGGGCATGTCCGCCGACGGACGCTTCGTCGCATGGAGCGAGACCGCGACCGGAGACTTCCATACCCACGTGGTCGCGCTTATCCGCCCGGCCGAAGCCGCGCTCACGGCGGCGCCCGGCAAGCAGGTGTCGAAGGAGCCGTTCTCGGTCACGGTCGTGGTCCGAAACGACCACGGTGTGGCCGTGCCTGGCGTATCGGTGCCGGTCTCGCTGCGCGTCAATGCGGGCGATCAGTTCCTCTCAGGCACCACGGCGGGCACGACGACGGACTCGACGATCACGTTCGGCTCGGTCACCGTGACGACACCCGGCGACATGGAGCTCTGGGTGGAGTCTCCGGGCTACGCGTCACCTCACGTCCGGCTCTACGTCGACCAGCCTCCGCCCACGGGCATCATCGCGGTGTCGGGCGACAACCAGAGCATCTCGTTCCCCCAGCAGTTCGCCCCGCTCACGGTCCGCGTCGTCGACGTGCACGGCGACGGCGTGCCCGGCCAGCAGGTCGTTTTCACGGGCTCCGATCCGGCGCTCTTCAGCTCGCCGTACGCGGGTACCACGAACGCGGCCGGTGAAGTGACGATCGCTCTCGGCGCGGCGAGCATCGCCGGCCAACAGGTCGTTCATGCACAGTCGGGCGCCTTCGGGGTCGACTTCCACCTCGAGGAGAACTGACCGCCTCAGGCCAGCGGCGCGTGAGTCCTCGACTTCCACACCACGAGTGACGCGACGGCGATCGCCGCCGCGCTGAAGAACCCGAACAGGCCGACCGCGTACTGCGGGTACAGCGTCGAGCCGGCCGCCGCCGCGAGGAAGCACAGCACCGCTCCCGCGAACCCGCGGTGCACGGTCAGCATCGCGAACGTGGTGAGCACCGCGTACAGAACCGCGTCGAGCGCGAGCGCTCCGTGCGCGCTGACGCCGAGCACCACCGAGAACGCGCGGTGCACCAGCGAGCCGAACAGGCCCACGCCCATCAGGCCCATCAGCTGCCGGTTGATGCGGTTCGCGAACAGCGCGCGGCGCCCGAGCACCGACGCGATCACCCAGCTCAGGGTGATCACCGAGAGCGGCACCATGCGAAACCAGCTGCCGAACTCGGCCTCGATGGCCTCGCGGCTCTGCACGAGCGACAGCGACGTCACCATCAGCGCGATCACGCCGGCGACCGACAGCATCGTGAGGGTGCGCTGGCGCGAGGCGACCTCGAGGTCGAGCTCGTGGCTCAGGCGCTCCATCTCGGCCTTCGCCTGCTGCCGCTCGCCCTCCTGCTGCTCGAGCTGGTGCAGGCCGTCGGCGAGCTCCTTCGGCGGGCTCTCGAGCTCGGCGAGGAACGCGGCGGCCGACGCGGCGGCTCCGCGGTCGAGCTCGTGGCGCACGGCCGTCTCGAGGCAGCGGCGCAGGCCCTCGCGCGCCTCGGCGTGGTCGGGGCTCGACTCGAGCGCCTGCTTGAAGCCGAAGCGGCATTCGGAGACGAGCGTGAACCAGCGGCGCTGATCCGAGGTGTCGTTCGACGCCACCGTCACCTTCTCGAGCTCCTCGAGGCGGCGGCGGGCGGCGGCGGCGAGGGAGCTCGCTCCGCGGTGCTGCTGCCAGCGCTTGAGCTCGTCGCGGAAGGCGGCAGCCGACGCGAAGCGCTTGCCCGGGTCGGCCGACATCGCCCGCTTGCACGCGGCCGCGAGCAGCGGCGGAGCGTCGGGGAACAGCTGGGGCTCCGGGCACTCGAACGCGTGCAGCAGCACCTCGCGCAGCGCCGTGCCGACGTGCGGCGGCGCGCCGTTCAGCACCTCGTACAGCGTCGCGCCGAGCAGGAAGACGTCGGTGCGCTCGTCGACCATGCGGGCGTCGCCGGTCACCATCTCGGGAGCGAGGTACGCCGGCGTCCCCACCAGCCGCGTCGGTGTGGCGGCCGCGTCGCTCTTCCTCAGCGCGACGCCCCAGTCGGCCAGGTACACCTCGCCGAAGTCGCCGAGCAGCACGTTCGCGGGCTTCACGTCGCGGTGGAGCACTCCGCGCCGGTGCGCGTGCGCCACCGCGTTGCAGACCTGCAGCAGGACCTCGACGTGGAACGCGAGGCGCTCGGGCTGGCCGAGGCGCTCCCACGCCGCATGCTTCGGGTCGTGGAGCAGCTCGCGCCACGACACGCCCTCGACCCGCTTCATCACCACGGCCGGCAGCCCGGCGGCGTCGCGGGCGAGGGCGTAGATGGGGATGACCGAGGGGTGCTCGAGGCCGCCGGTGGTGCGCGCCTCCTGAATGAGGGCCTCGGCGATGCCCTCGGACACGCCGTCGGGGCGCAGCACCTTCACCGCGACGTCGCGCGCGAGCGAGCTCTGCTTCGCGAGCAGCACGCGGCCCATGCCGCCCTCGCCGATGACGGTGAGCGGCAAGAGCTCGGCCTGGTCGGGGTTCAGCTGCGCGGCGTCGGGGCTCTCGAGCCTGAGCCGCGGCATCGTGCCCGAGAGCGCGGCCTGCGACTGGGCGACCTCGCGCGGCGCCGAGCGGCCCTTCTGCCCGGGCACCGGCACGAAGGTGGCCTCGCACGTTTGAATCGGGTCGAGCTCGTCGAGGCCGAGGCTCTTGAACAGCCCCTCGAAATCGGTCGTACGCGTCACCTCGGGAGTGGAGCGTAGTTCGCGGAGCTACTTCTTGGGGAGGTTGGCAGGACACGGGCCAGGCTCCGCGAAGCAACGCAGTCCCGCCCATTCGAGGCGCTTGACGCACCGCCCGTCTGGTGACCAATCCCTGCCCTTCGTGAAGTGCAGCCTGCGCCTGAACTTCACGCAGACGGGCCCGGTGTCCACAGCCTGGGAAATCTGCCGAAGCTCTTCACCGTCGACGTCGATCACGGCCTGGGGTGCGGCGCCGCCGCTAGCGCATCCCGTTTCGGGGACAGAGACGAGACTGAAGCACTGTTGGCCCTCCCCCCCCGCGTTGCGTACCCAATCGGGCGTTTCAACGTTCCAGAAATCGTCGCCGTTCGCGCAATCTTTCGACGAACAAGAGCGGTAGGCCTTGTCAAAAATCTCGCGCCGGTCGGAGGCCGGCGCCTGCCAGACGCACCGGTCACCGTCGAGTTGCGACGGGCCGGGGCAGCACAGGTTTGTCGGCCCTGGCCCGGTCAGGTCGAGAACGGCGTCGGCGGCGAACTCGCCGGCGACGAGGCGCACGCGAGCGTTCGTCTCCCGATTCAGAAACGTGGCGCTCAGGTCATAAACGCCGGGCAGACCCGTGAACACGTACAAGGTCGCGTCCTGCCGCCTCTCAACCACGCGACCCGCGAGCCGCGGTGGCGCTTCAATCAAGACGTCGGGCGGCCGTGCGGTCACCGCGACAGCGCCGGTCACGGGCTCGCTCTCGATGCGAAGCTCATTGCCGCCAGGGCGCAACTGTTGCTCGGCCCGATAGGCGTAGAAGTCGCTCTTCAACGTGACGATCGCCCGCTCCGTCGTCAGGACGATGCCGTCGCCGTCGAGTGTGCGCCCGTTGACCCGCACTTCGGTGAGCTTGGCCGAGCGCGGCAGACCGGTGATGCGCAGCGTGTACGTCTGCCCGAAGTCGAAGCGGGGCCCCTCAGCCAATTGCCCGACGACGAGACGTACGGTCCCGCGCCTCACGACGCTCCCGCGCCTCGCCGTGAGCTCGTATTCCCCGGCGGGCCCGCGCACCACCCACTCGCCGGGGCCGCCCGTGAAAGCCTGCAGAGGCGGCGGCGCCAACAGCTCGGCCGATGCTGGCGTGAGCCGGACGTTGAGGGCGCCGTACCTTGGCGCCGCGTCGATGGTGTAGTGGTTGATTCCCCGCTTCAGCTCGAGAGTTCTCACGTAGTCGAACAGCACGTTCTCGACCTTGATCTGTGCACGCGGGCCGGCCAGCTCGATTCCCCCGTCGCGCATCTGGATGCCGTTGACGAAGACCTCCGACAGCTCCGCGGGAGGAAACAGCCCGTCGATGATCAGGATGTACCCCGCATCGACTCCGGCATCCGAACCGGCGTCAACTCCGGCGACGACCGGCCAGGGAGCGCGCTGCGGCTTCGTCACCTCCGTGACGAAGCGCCTGACCGCTGTCGCCTGGTAGCAGCTGCCCGGCGTGTAGGTGACGGTCGCGCCGGAGAACCCGTCGGCTCCGTCCACCGTGAACGGCAGCTCGCTCTCGACGCCGTCGACGAACAGCGCGCCGCGCTCGATGTCCCAGTCCCATGTCGAGATGTACAGCGCACCGGCATCGACGTCGAACTCGAGCGAGAGCTGCTGCTCCCGCTCGACACCCGGCAGCCAGACCCAGCCGATGCCGACGGCCACCGCTGCCGCCGCAGCAAACTTCACGAGCCCGCGCGCCGGCGGCAGTCGCGGAATCGGGAGAGGACCCGGTTCGCGGATTGCGAGGGCCGCCGCCGGCACCTTCGCTTCCGCAGCATCGAGAATCCCACGGACCTTCTCGCCAGCGGCGAGCTTCTTTGGCGCCGCGGCTCTCAGCTCGTGGACCAGCTCCGCCCGCACGGCATGGTCCGCGAGGCCTTCGAGCACCTTGAGCGCCCCCTCCTCGGCTCCCTTCTCGGTCGCCCACAGCTCATGAACGGCGACCTCGACCTGCCAGCGGAACCACGCAGGCGAATTCTTCGGCGGCTCCTCCTTCTTCAGCGCGGCCCGGATCAGGTTGTGGGCCCGGCGCTCGAGCACTTCGCCGGTGTCGAGCTGCCGAAGGCTCTCGCGGGCCCGCGCGGTCTCTTCGGTCGCTCCGACCTCGAGAGTTCCATCGGGCATCGCCGCCAACACCACCTCGCGGGGCGCATGTGGGAGGAGCTCACGTCGCAACAGCTCAGCGAGCTCGTGGGTGCGCACGCGGGCCAGCGACAGGAGCCCCTTCAACAGCTCGATGTCATGGGGAGTCGCGATGCCTGCCGGCCACTGCACGTCGCCGGGCCGGGCGTCGGCGACGGTGTACGAGGCCGCCAGAAGGCCGTCGTCGCTCCATGGAAAGACCCGGCCGCTGATGAGCTCCCTGCGCAAGGCCGACGGCCAGCGGCCCCGATCGGTCAGCGCCACCCAGGCGCGGTTCGGCCAGCGTGAAATCGAGGGCACCCACCGCGCCGGAGCAGCGGCCTCCGGGTCCCACGCTCCTTCGCCGGAGGTCATCACCCAGAGCGCGCGGTGTGAAGTCTCGTCGGCCAGATCTTCGAGCCTGACGGGCTCACCGCCCTTCTCCGGCTCGACCCACGTCGCGGCACGATCGAAGTTCCAGCGCTCGACGTCGACGCCCTGCTTGCGAATCGCGTCGATGAGCGCGCCGATGTCGTCGAGATACGGACCACAGGCGTTGCTGACGTCGACGAGCACGACGAGAGCGCCCGTGTAGGCCGTGCGGTGAACGATCTGCGGAAAGAGCCCTGCGCGAAGCGTCTTCTCGACCGTCGCGTCGACGTCGATCTCGTGCGTGGGGCTACGGCCGCTGCGCGAGATCATCTGGGCGACCCGTTCGACGAGCGCCGGCTGCCACCGCGCGGCGGCGGTCGCCACGGGCAGGTACTCTCGCGGACCCTTGAGCTTGTGAAGATCGCGGCGCAGCTCGCGATGCGTCGCGTCGTCGCGGCGCCGGCGCGTGTCTTCTCTCCCCTTTCGGCGCGTCTCGAGCAGCGCACTGCCCCAGAGGGACACCCCGACCGCTCCCATGATGGCGTAGAACATCCACCGCGGGTGATGCACCGGAGCCCGAGGACACGGCGCCTGCCCGCGCAAGGTCTCGACCGCTGCCGCAGCCGCCGCCTCGACCTCGGGGCTCGCCTTCACCGGGGGCCCAGACGCCTGAGCCGCGACCTGCCGGGGCCGCGGCTCGCGGCGGTGCCACAGACCCGCGGTCGCGATACCCAGGACTCCGATGACGAGGAGGACGATGGGAAGAACGAGCGGCGCCCACGCGCGCCCCTCGGGGGCGCCGCGATACAGCGAGTTGAAGATCGCACGCACCTCGGCGACTTCGCCGGGCCCGCGAGCGACCAGCGCCGTGACGGCGACCTCCATATCCTCGAGGTCCCCGTCGAACGCTCGGAGCACCCGCAGCAGCCGCAGGTACGTACCGACGTCGGCGGCGAGCCCGCGGGCGCGGAGGGCCGCGAGCAGCGCTTCGAACGGCAGCGCCTCTTCAGGCACCCTTCGTCGCCCCAATCTTCATCGCGCCCGAGTTGAAGTCCGCGCGCGTCTTGAGCAGCACGCCTGGGTAGAGATCTTCGAGCAGCGTTCCCGCGAAGGCATCTTCCTTCACGTTTGCGTCGACCAGCACGCGCAGCCACGCGACGAGCTCGCTCGTGGCCGGTCGCTTGCGAAGATCCGGGTAGTCTCTCACCCGCATGAATCGATCGATGATCGCGCCCAGGTAGCCGTCGCTCGGCGTGGCCTCGACGAGGTGCTTCTTCACGATCTTCGCGAGCTCGCCACGGCTCGGAAACTCGAGCTCGTAGAAGACGCAGCGACGCAGGAAAGCATCGGGCAGGTCGCGCTCGCTGTTGCTCGTGATGATGACGATCGGTCGTGGTGCGCCGGGAGCCGCGTGAATCTTCCCCCCCGTCTCGTCGATCTGGAACACGCGCTCTTCGAGGACCTGCAGCAAGCCATTGGGAAAGTCGCGAGGCGCCTTGTCGATCTCGTCGATCAGAACGACGCGCTGCAGCTCGGACTTGATGGCCAGGGCCAGCGGTCCCGGTTTGAGGTAACGGTCGTGCGAGGCGTCGAGAGCTCCTCCGGCCTGAGAGTCGTAGAACCGGAGCATGGAGTCGTAGCGGTAGACGATGTCCTTGGCCTGGTGATCGCTTCGGGTGTGGAAGGTCAACACGGGCCCGAGCCCGAGGCGGAATGCGATCGACGCAGCGAGCGTCGTTTTGCCGCAGCCAGGCTCACCCATGAGCAGCAGCGGCTGCCCAGCGACCAGCGCGGTGTTCACGGCCGCCGTCAGCTTCTTCGAGGCGATGTACGTATCGCCCTTGAACTCGCCATCCTCTCCGTGCGGGTACCGGGACTGGTTCGTCGGGCTCATGGCTTGGATTCCTCCTCGGGGACGATCTGTTGGTCTGCAGGGTCGACTTCGCGAAGGGCGTCAGCCAGTGAGTCGAAGACCTCGTCCGAGGTCTTCGACGCCGCAACCGCCTCGAGCAGGTCGCTCTTCTGCTTCGCGTCGATGCGAGGGCAGCGCTTCAGCAGCGCTCCCACGTGCTGCGGCCCGATCAAGGTCAGCTCGTCGAGCAGGCGGAGCGGGTTCGGTTGCGCCTTCCATTCTCGACCCGGCACGGGGGACGGCGCAGCGTTGGGGCAGATGATCGGCTGAATGATCATGATGCGCGCGTTGCGCCACGCACCGAAAGCCTCCGGCACCACCGTCTCGTAGAACGGCCTCAGTTTCATCTCTGACTCGACCCATTCCTGCACCGGGGCTCGGCAGATGAGCTGCTGCCGCCGGGCGCGCGCGATGATCTCGTCCTCCGAGAGGCTCCTCTTGCTGGGCTGGCGCTTTCGCAGCTGCACCCCGAGCTCCTGGACCAGCCCTTCCGCATCGTCATGCGGCCAATACTTTTCGCGCAGCTGCGTGAGCTCGAGGTACTCGGCTCCAAAGTGAACGGAGGCATTCTCGACCCGCTCACAGAACCGATCGTGCGCCTCGCCTTCGGTGCCATACAAGAACACGATCTCGATACCCTTCGACTTGAAGTAGCCACGCATCAGCCTCCACTGATCGACCCGGTCGCACAGCAGATGGATGCTCGACCACTCGACCGGGACGCCGGCCGCCTCGCGGTCGAGCTCGTCTTCGAGAAAGGGCACTGCATCGACGGGCCGCGCGAAGAGGGTATTCGTGAAGTGGTCGTTTCCCTTCAGCAGGATTCCGACGACCTTCTCCGTCTCCGCGAAGAAGATGCCGCCGCCCGACGCGTTCGCGAGCGGGTGCACGCCGTTCACGCGCCCTTCAAACCGGTTCTCGCACATCAGCTCGATGATCGGCGTGCTGGACTCATGCACATCGCTGACGGTTCCCTTGAGAGTCAACGGGCGGTCGGCTCCGATGGGGAAAGCGTGGCAGCGCCAAGCTCGCTCCTGCGTCGCCTCTCTGCGCGAGAGGAGACCGTAGCGCGGCCACCCCTGCAGCCTGGTGCGTTGGCCGGGGTCGATCGCCCTCAGCAACGCCACGTCGAGCGCCGGGTCCTTGTCGGCGACTTCGACCTTCACGCTGAGCTTCTCGCTGCCGAGCTCCAGCTCGACGGTGAACTTCTCGCCGAACACGACGCCCTTCTCGTCGGCGACGACATGGGACGCAGTGAGGAACCGGCCCTGGCCGATGTGCGTCGCCGTACCCCGCGACGTGCTCGTCGGCCCACCAAACGGCCCGCTCTTTGTCCCCACGACCCTGCCAAAAGGTCCCATCCCGAGCGCTGGCAGTATGCCTCATTTTTTTCCGGGTATCCCCGAACGTTCGCAAAAATCGTGGCAATCGTGGCCCGCGAGATCGAAGATGTCGCCGCGTGGAAATCGAGGTCCCCAGGCGCTGGGTCATCCTCAAGGTTCGCGCCGACAGCCGCGCCAACGTGTGGCTCTCGTTCGCCGACCAGCGCGGCGTGAACTTCACTCCGAGCCGGCTCGCGCGACCGGGCCGACAGTCGTGGGTTGCGCTGTGGTTCTTCGAGGGGCGCGCGGTGCTGGTGCCTGATCGCTTTCAGGAGCGGTTCGAGGGGCTGCTGGCGGGGCTGCCGACTCGCTGGCGGCCCGTGCCGCCGTACCAGGCGCCGGTGGCCTTGCCCGTCTTCGTGGAGGCCGAGGGCCTGCGCCACGAGCGCGCCGCGCTCATCGTCGACCTGACGCTGCGGCGACTGCTACCGCCCGACGCGTTCGAGGTCGCACGGCTCCAGCGGGCGGAGGGCGTTCGGCCGCCGTTTCGAATGCCGCTCGACGTGCTCGCCGTCGAGGCGGAGGCAGCGATCGCGCCGCTCGACACCGTCGATTGGGTGACGAGCCTGCGGCAGACGACCGGCCTCAGGGTCGAGAAGGTCGGCGCGCCCGACGCGGTGCGAGCGCTCGTGAAGATCCCGCGGGACGTCGTGGTGGCGCCCGCCCCGATCGTCGATCGGCTCTCCGACGCGATCAGCGAGCTGCCCCTCGAGAATCAACCTCGCCTGGTGATCACGGTCGGCGACCGGAAGACGGCGTCGAGGCCGCCCAGACTCCCGTTCGCCGCCACGCTCCGCACGGAGGTCGGTCCGCAGCAGGCCTCCCCGCTGATGACCGAGGTGGTGCGAGGCATCGCGCACGACCTCCCTCTGCACGAGATCGCGGCAGGCGTCCGCAGAGCCCAAGCGCCGGTGATCGAGCTGCGGGCCGACCCCGAGACGAACCACGGCCTGCGCATGTCCGATGCGTATGTCGGGTTGCTCGACGAGGTCTACGCGCTCGAGGCGGCAGCCGCGCCCGACGATGCGGCGCTCGCGCCACTGCAGACGGTGAAAGCGCTGCCGCCGAACTTCCTGCAGGAAACGACGGGCATGATCCCGATCTCGCAGCAGGAGGCCATCCTGCGCGCGGCCCGCGAGAGCGTCACGCCCCCGTCCGTCGCGCCTGGCGCCGAGCCCCCGCCACGCCGGGTCGACCTCCGCTTGAGGCGCCGCGAGCTGAGCCCGCTGGTCTCCGAGCACCGCGTGGCCGGGTCGAACATGATCTGGGTGGGTCGCGATGTCACGCTCGCCGCCGACACCCGGTATGCGGTCGAGGTTCAAGTCGGGGGCCGCCACGCCGCTTCGTTGATGGGGACAGCGCCGAAGGCCATCGACCGGCTGCTCGACCCGCGGCAGAAGGTGCACCTGCTCGACGTCGTGCTGTTCCCGCTCGACTTCCGTGCCGCGGGACCGAGGCACAAGAAGATGAAGCTGCCGGCTACCGGCGTCGGGCCGGTGGTGACGTTCGAGATCAAGACGCCGCGCAGCCCGGTGCTCTGCGCGCGGCTGCGGGTCTGCGTGTACCTCGGTAACCACCTGCTCCAGTCCTTTCTGCTGAGCGGAGTCGTCGGCGAGCGAGAGGATCTCGCGAGGGAGGGCGTGCTCCAGGTCGAGCCGGAGTTCTCACGCTCGGAGCGCCTGAGCGACTTCAGCGGCGTCGAGCCGCGAGGGGTGTCGATCGCGGTGAACGACGACCCCTCCGGCACGCACACGCTGATGTTCAAGCGCGGAGGCCGGTCGGGCAGCGTGCCGTTCTCTGAGGCGCAGCTCGAGCAACAGGTCCAGCGCGTGCGCGACGAGCTGTGGAAGGCAACGTCCGCCGACGGGGGAAGGCGCTTCTCGATCTTCTCGACGCCGGCCGCCGCGGACTCCGAGGCGGCCATCCTGGAGCTCGCCAGGATAGGCAAGTCGTTGTCGAGGGGTCTGCTCATCAACGCGCCCGAGCTCGAGGACCTCATTCGGGAGGCGATGAGCACCCGGGACGAGACGCTGCAGTTCCTCCGCCTCCGGACGACCTACGCGTTTCCGTGGACCGTGATGTACGACTTCGGTCTGCCGAAGGCCGGCGAGCCCATCTGCCGTGGCGCGAAAGCCGACGGGACGGCCTGCGGTCACACGTGGAGCAATCAGGCGTACTGTATCAACGGCTTCTGGGGCGTGCGGCACTGCATCGAGGACCTGCTCAGCGTCGCGCCGGGCGCTCGCCCGCCTCCGCTGCCCCGCTCTCCGCTGAGGCTCGCGGTCGCCGTCGCGGACGCCGCGACGACGAAGCTGACCGATGATCTCAAGGCACTCGCCCCGGGCCTCGTGGAGCACCCGCTGGCCGACGAGCTGGTGAAGGTGCTCTGGACACCAGGCCAGCGGCCCTCTCACCTGTCGGTGCTCGGCCACCTCACGGTGCTCGACGCGAAGAGCGGCGACGTCGAGATCCGGCCCGCCGGTCGGCCAGCGCTGCTGTCGACGACTGAGCTCACCGACGCGTTCGCGCTGAACAAGGCCTGGGGTGCGCCGCAGCCGCTCGTCATGATCATGGCGTGCTCGTCGGGCGCGATCAGCACCGCGACCCTCAACAACCTGATGATGACCGTCGCGCGCTGTGGAGCCGCCGCCGTCGTGGGCACCGAGTGCGACAGCTACTCGGGGTTGCTCTCGCGCTTCGTCCACGAGGTGACGCGCGCGATGTGGGAGGACGGCGCGACGCTGGGCAACGCCATTCGGGAGTTCCGGCGGAAGCTCCTCGTCGCCGGCAACCCGCTCGGCTTCGTGTTCACGTCCGTAGGAGACAGTGAGATCCATTTCGAACCGGGGGTGTGACGATGCGGAGGGTGTTCGCCGTCGCTGTCGCCGTATGGAGTGCAGCTGCCGGGGCCGACGTGCTCAACATCACGTCAGCCAAGAGCGTGAGCATTCCCGGGGGAGGTGTGCAGCCGCTGTCGTTCGCGGCGGCGCTCGAGAACGGCTACGCGAGCGCGCGCGAGCCGAAGGTGCTCGACGTCACTCGGCCGGGCACGCCGTCGCTGGCCGAGCTGAAGTCGGCGTTCGAGGTCTCGATCGGCGACGGGGGGAGCTTCGACGTGCGCGTGCTCACCGACCGGCTGCCCGAGCAGGGCCAGTACACGCTGACGACGCAGGTGACCGGCGTGACGCCGGACGGAGGCCTCAAGGTCGGTCAGTTCAGCGTCGACATCGGGGTGGCGCCGGCGGCGATCACGGTGATCCCGGCACGCGTCTTCATCTCGCAGGACTACCTGCTCGGAACGGCTTCGGACGTGCCGGCTCTCAAGCTGGTCGAGACGTCGCGGCGTTCGCGCGTGCGGACCTTGATCTCGGAAGAGAGCGTCAACCCGACGAACGGCAACGAGCGGCAGAGCCGGGGACTCGTGCTCGAGACGACGGGCCTCGACGCCGGCCAGGTGCTGTCTCTACCGATGCAGCTCGCGGACGAGGTGAAGATCGGCACCACGAAGGGAGCCCTGAAGCTGACCTCGAGCGACCTCGCGCAGCCCGTGACCGTGGAGTACGAGATCGTGCGGCGGCTCCAGCCGGAGTGGATCTTCATCGTCGTCGCTGTCGGTGTCGCTCTGAGCTACTTCGTGCGCCGCGTGCTGGCCGAAGCCATTCAGCGGCAGAAGCGGCGCGCCACGCGGGACCAGGTGATCGCGAAGCTCGACGCCGAGATTGCACGGCACCCCGACACGTCTTTCCAGCGCGCGCTGCGCAAGGCGATAGCGACGCTCGACAACCTCGACGTCACCGACACCGCGCTCTTCGAGAAGCGGCTCAAAGACGCCGACGACGAGCTGGCGAAACAGGTCGCGGACCTGGCGAGCCGGCTCACCAGCGCGCGCAACGCGGCGGGAGAGCTTCGAGCGGTGGTCGACACCCGCGGGCCGCTACCACGCGACGTCCGCAAGGTGCTCACCGACACCGCAGACGGCCTCGCACGCAGCGAGAAGCTCATCGAAGAAGAGAACGCGACCGACGCCCAGCTGCAGCTCGACGGCCTCTTGCGCGACGTGAACGCGCGCCTCGAGCACGCCGCGGACGAGTTCCGCAAAGAGGTGCTGCTGCTGCTCGATCGGCCGTGGGAGGTACCGTTTCCGCCCGCGGAGCGGGCTGCCGTCACCCTGAAAGCCAGGCAAGCGGCTGATCAGCTCTTGACGAAGACGAACGCCACCCCGCGCGAGCGCGTTCAGCTCACGTTGGACGCGGTGAAGGCGCTGGATGAAACCGGCTTCCAGCTGCTCCAGAAGGTCATCGGGGCCGCTCACGCGATTCGGAAGTCGGTGCCGGGCTTCAGCGAGCAGCAGCGCGCGGCGATCGACGCCGCCGTGACGCACCTCGACGCCCTCGCGGCACGCGGCGATTGGTCGATCACCCTCAACGCGTTCGAGCCCGTCGCCAGGCTGACGGCCGCCCTGCTGGAGGCGCTGAAGGAACGCATCATCGCCGCCGACGGCACGAAGCAGGAGGCGCTCGCGGCGCTCTGGAAGGAGCGGCGGCTCGTCGAGCTCGCGGCCTCTCCCGACCTCAAGCCGGCGGGACCGAAGGAGACGCTGCTCAGCTCGAGAAGTGCAGCGGGCACCGAAGAGGCAACCGCGCCGAGCCGCCCGGCGTCATTGCAGCACGCGAACGAGCTGCGCTTCGGAGAGGTTCCCCGTGCGCCCGACCGCCCCGCCGTCGTGCTCGCCGTCGCGAATGCACTCGACCGGCTCGGCGAGGTCCTCAAGCCGAAGTGGCTCGAGTGGGTTCAGACGGTGTTCGTCGGGTTGATCATGGCGGGCAGCGCGTACATCAGTTTCCGCACGACCTTCGGGTACAGCTTCGAAGACATCTTCTCGGTCTTCGCCTGGGCCTTCGGTCTCGACATCACGACGAACGAAGTGGTGAACGCGGCGCTGCGGGGGGCCGCGGCGAACCGGGACAAGGCACTACCGACCAGGTGACTCGAAGCCGGGCTCGGAGCAGTCGGGAACGGATGCTCACGTCACGGCACGAGCGTAGTCGCGGTGACCGAGTCGGCGCGAACCGGCACCACCCGCGTCAGCGTCTTGCCCTGCGCGGTCACGGTGACGGTGACGTCGCCCGGCGGGAGGTTGAAGATGAGCGCCTGGCCCTTGCTCGTCGTCGACGGGAACATGTTCGCCATGCCCGGCAGCCCGTTCGTGGCGATGTAGCGCAGCTCGCCCGCCGGCATCGTGGTGACCACGGCGTTGCTGACCGGCGTGCGCGTGCAGTCTTCGACGCCGAGCGCGAGCTGGCCGGTGCCGTTCATGATGGTGACTCCGGCGACGAGCGCCGCGAGGCTGCGCGAGGAGTCGTTCAAGATGACGAGCTCGAGGTCGGTGCGGCCGCGCTGCCAGGGCGTGGGCGGGTAGTAATAGAAGTCGTAGTAGCCGGCGTCGGGGTGGCTCGCGCGGATGTGGCCGTCGAACGCGGTGCAGCCGATGCCGTGGCCCAGCTCGTAGTTGCCGCCGTCGGTGTCCGACTCGGCGGAGTCGACGCGCGCTCCGCCCGGGCCGAACAGCTCGACCTGTGCACCGGGCACGCGCACGCGCGCGAAGCCCATCTGGGCGGCGACGAAGCCGGCGATGCTCAGGTCCTGCACGGCGACGGTGGGCCGCACCTGGCCGAGGCACGAGAAGTCGCCGCCGTCGGCTTCCCCGGCGTCGGCGGGAGGGCCGGCGTCGGGGTCGAGGCAGACGGGGCCGGCGTCGACGCCGGCGTCGGGCGTGGGGCTCTTGCCGCTGCAGGCGGCGAGGAGCGCGGAGAGGACGAGGGCGCAGGTCCGGTTCACCGCCTCGCTTCTACACAACTTGTCCCTGCGGCGGTCGAGAATGGGAGAGACACCTACATCGCCTTACCCGCCCTCTCGGAAAACGGAAAAAGCGACATGCCCTCCAGCAAACTGGCTTCGGTCTCGAAGAAGTTCGCCACCCAGCTCACCAAGTACAAGGCCGACGGCGTCATCCAGTCGAACGAGTCGAAGAACCTGCGGCGGACGGCGTACGCGGCGGTGCGCGCGCCGGGCTTCAAGGCGAAAGACGCGGCGACGTTCGGGAAGGAGTTCGCGAAGCTGTCGAAGGGGGCCACCGACAAGGCGAGCACGGCGGGCTACCTCAAGAACGCGGCCGACGAGTTCAACCACCACGAGCTCGTGAGCCAGGCGCCGGCGATGGTGCGCGCCGCGCTGAAGGACCTCGTGCAGACCGAGGAGTGGGCGGGCATTCTGGCTCCCGGTCAGGCGCTGCAGTCGGGGAGCATCTTCGGCAGCCCGAACGCCAAGGTGCAGCACTACCTGTGGCTCGACCCGGCGCGCTACACCGCCGGGCCCGAGTACTACGCCGAGAAGATCGCGCGGCTCGTGCAGACCTCGCCGGCGCTCGCGAAGCTCAAGCCGGTCATCACCACCATCGCGATGCAGGGCTACGGCGGGTACAGCGTGGCCGACCTGCTGAAGAAGAAGGGCGACCTCGAGGTGCCTGCGCTCACCGCCGCCGCGACGAAGGTCCCGCAGCACTCGATCGCCGTGCTGCGCGCCGCGCTGGAGAAGCTCGAGTCGCGCGGCCGCGTCATCCTGCCGGACGCCGAGAAGCTGCTCGACGCGGTGAGCTACGACGTCGCCGAGAACCTCACCACGCTCGACAAGGCGAAGGCGTACCAGGCGGGCCTGAAGCAGCTGCTCCCCTACGCCGACCACCGGGTCACGAAGGACGTGCTGCTGCGTGCGCAGGCCGAGACCGAGATCGCCGTGAAGCTGCTCACCGCGCTGCCCGGCGTGCGCGCCGCGGTCGCCGGCCTGACGGGCCCCGCGGCGGCGAACCTCGACGCGAAGAAGCCCGAGATCGTGGGCGCCCGCGTCGTCGTGTATCTCAAGCGCAGCGCCCCCGAGACCTCGACGCTCGAGCAGCAGCTCAGGGCGCAGTTCCCCGAGCTCGGCACCAGCCTCGCCGTCTCACGCAACTACGACAACTGACTCAAAAGAGGAGCCGCCCATGCCCACCGTCGCCGCCCGCATCGCAGTGCGCCCCGCCGGGGGCGTGAAGCCCGCCGCCGCTCCGTCGCTGTCGAAGGCGCTCGCCGCCGCGGGGAAGGCGGCCGACGTCATGATCTCGAAGCTCGACAAGAACAAGGACGGCTTCATCAACGAGGCCGAGCTGAAGCCGCTGATGGCGAAGCTCGACAAGGTCACCGCGCGCATGGGCGACGACGACGGCGGCGACGTCGACCCGACCTCGGCCGACGGAAGGCAGGCGCTGGCGAAGACGCGCGCGAAGATGAACGACGCCGACCGGCTCTTGATGGCGGTCGCGCAGGCGGCGACCGAGGTCATCGGCGACGGCAACGTCGAGAAGATCGCCGTGAAGGACCTGCAGAAGGGCGTGCGCTCCGCCCACCAGGAGTGGGTGAAGGCGATTCGAGCGAAGGACGGCGGCATCATGGGCGCGCTGGGCATGATGTTCGCGGGCATGCTGCTGCCTGACGCCGTGCTGAAGGCGGCGCTGAAGAAGTAGCCCGCCGCGTGCCGTATCGCCTCCCTGACGGACCTTGGGCTACGTTCCAGCGCGGCCGTGGCGACCAGTCTCATGTGCGGGGCATGCGGGAAGGCGCTCGAGGGTGAGCCGAACTTCTGCCCCGCGTGCGGCGCCGACATGCGTGGCCTCACGCCGACCAGCGACACGCTGAGCGGGCCGCTCTCGGGCAAGATCATCGACGGCCGCTACCGCATCGTCGAGAAGATCGGCGAGGGCGGCATGGGCAGCGTGTTCAAGGTCGAGCACGTGCGCATGGAGAAGATCCTCGCGCTCAAAGTGCTGCGGCCCGACACCGCGCGCGACAAGGGCATCCTCTCGCGCTTCCGCCAGGAGGCGAAGACCATCGCGAAGCTGAGCCACCAGAACACGGTGCAGGTGTTCGACAGCGGCGATCTCGAAGACGGCTCGCTGTTCATCGCGATGGAGTACCTGCCCGGCCGCGACCTCGCCTGGCACCTGCGCGCCCACGGCCCGATGACCGAAGAGAAGGCCGCGGGCATCGGCATTCAGGTGCTGTCGTCGCTCGGCGAAGCCCACGGGCTCGGCATCATTCACCGCGACATCAAGCCCGCGAACGTGCTGCTCGTGCGCCGCAAAGACCGCGACGACCAGGTGAAGCTGCTCGACTTCGGCATCGCGAAGCTGAACGAGGGCGAGGGCCGCAAGACCATCACCGGAGTCACCGAGTTCGTCGGCACGCCGGGCTACATGAGCCCCGAGCAGGCGCGCGGCGACGACCTCGACGCGCGGTCGGACCTGTACTCGGTCGGCGCCCTGCTCTTCGAGCTCGTCACGGGCCGCGAGCTGTTCCCCGCGACCTCGCCCATGCAGACGGTGAACATGCACCTCACCGCGAAGCCTCCGAAGATCGCCGAGGTGCGGCCCGATCGGCCGGTGAGCCCCGCGTTCGAGGCCGTGCTCATGAAGGCGCTCGCGAAGGACCCGAAGGAGCGCTGGTCCGACGCCGACGCCATGCGCGCCGCGCTCGAGAAGGTGCGCCGCGAGCTCGGCGCCCTGGCGACCGACTTCACGCCGATGCCCGACGAGCTGCAGGGCAAGATGGCGAGCCGCGAGGACTTCGAGAACTTCGAGAAGAACTTGAAGCGCGGCCGCACGCTCGCCCCGATCGCCGCGGTGCTGGTGATGGTGGCGATCGCGCTCGGCGGGTGGCGCGCGTACGACGTGCACGCACGGGGTACGCCGGGCACGGTCGAGACCGAGCCGAACAACCAGCCGAAGGACGCGTCGCGCATGGCGCTGGGCGCTCCGATTCAGGGGGCCATCGGAGCGACGGAGGACGGCACGAACGATCGCGACCTCTACGTGCTCGACGTGCCCGAGGGCCCGCTCGCCATCTCGCTGACCGGCGTCGAAGACCTGAACCTCACGCTCGACGTGCTGCAGCTCGAGCCTAAAGCCGGCGGCGGCGAAGACCTCGTGCGCCGCGTGTTCCTCGACGACCGCGGGCCCTCGGAGCCCGAGCGCCTCGACGGCTTCTTCGCGCGGCAGGGGCTGCTGTACCTGCGGGTCGAGGAGGCCCCGTTCGTGACCGAGCCGCGCAACCGGACGCGGCGCGAGCGGGCGCGCTACTTCTACACGCTCGAGGTGAAGAAGCTCGACGGCAAGCGGCTCGAGGAGGAGCCGAACGACTCGCCGGCGACGGCGCAGAACTGCCCGCTGACCGAGGCGGTGACGGCGTGGGCCGGAGCGCGGCTGCCGGCGATCGACGCGGCCGAGCGCAGCGACGCTCCGTTCTCGTCGCCCGACTTCTTCCAGGTCGAGGTGAAGGGCGAGAGCGACAAGGTGGCGGTGCTGGTGGTGCCCGAGAAGGGCTGCAAGCTGAACGTGGTCGACTCGGTGGCCTACGAGGCCTGGGCGGCGCGGCGGGCGGCGGCGACGAGCGTGAGCGGCCGCGCGGGGCCGCAGCCCGAGGGCATCGAGGTCGACGGGCAGCCGGCGATGAAGGTGCTGTCGGCGGCGGGCGGCAAGCGGCGGGTGCGGGTGACGACGGCCGGCTGCGAGCCGGGCACTCCGTATTACCTGGCGTTCGTGAGCGGAGACGCGACGGGCGCGCTCGACCTGGCGGGGAAGCTCGAGGCCGAGGGCCGGGCCGACGCGAAGAAGCGGGCGCTGGAGCTGACGGCGAACGAGTTCGCGGGCGTGGACCTGAAGGCGAAGCGCTGAAGGGCGCTCATTTCCGCGCGCTGCGGTCGGGGCGGGACGCGGCGGAGGGGCGCACCGCACCCTCGAGCCAGCGCACGAGCTCGAGGGCGTCGAACGGCTTCGGCATGAGCACGTCGGTGCCCTGGAGCCGCTCGACGTGCGCGCCGGTGGAGCCGTCGGCGGTGAGGATGAGCATCGGCAGGTCGAGGCCGCGCCGCTTCACCTCGTCGAAGAGCAGCATGCCGTCTTCGTTCTCGAGGCGGAGGTCGAGCACCAGCGAGTCGACGCGCTCCTGACCGATGACGTCGAGGGCTCCGTCGAGCGTGTGCCGAGCCGTCACCCGGAACCCGTGATGCTCGAGGCGGAGCGTCATCAGCTCGCAGAAGTCCTCCTCGTCGTCGACGACCAGCACATGCGGGCGCGCGTCGCTCATCGCGGTGCCGCTCGTGCGCAAGGAGCGTACCGCACTGCCGCTCCATGAGGCCGGGCAGCGGGGTGTCTGCTTTCGTCGAGGCGGCGGCGGCGGAAATCGCCGACGCTGTCGGGAATCACCGACGGTCTTCCGTCGCGCGTCAGAGGGAGCGCGCGTGGCACACGCCGTGAAGCCGGTGCGCCACCGTGAAACGCGAGCGCGCAGAGCTCAGCAGCGAGGCCGCATCGGTCGTCATTCCGCTTCTCCCTCCCCAGGGGCGCAGGCGCGCGGCGGCAGAAGAGAGCAAGCCGCGCGCGCGCCTGCGCTCGCTCGAAGAGACGATGAACTTCTTCAGCCTGGTGCTGTTCCTCGGCTCGGCGTTGGTGCTGCGCGAGAGCGTGCTGAAGGGCGACGACAGCCCCTTCTTCCCGGTCGGCTGCGGCCTCTTCCTCCTCTCGATCGTCCTGCCGGTCGCGGCGCGGCAGCGCGGCTAGCCCTCCATTCCCCCGCCATCGAGCGTCACCATGCAAACCGTTCTCGCCCGTCTGAAGAGGTTCAACTCGGTCTTCGACGATCGCTTCGAAGATCTCGATCGGAAGTCGTGGGGGAAGACCGCGTACCGCGACTTCAGCGCCGGGCTCATCGTGGCGCTGACCGCCATCCCCATGGCGATGGGCTTCGCGATGGCCAGCGGGCTGCGCCCCGAGCAGGGCATCATCGCGGGCGCCCTCGCGTGCCTGGTGGGGCGCACGTTCGGCGGGTCGAAGTACCAGGTCTACGGGCCGACGGCCGCGTTCATCCCCGTGATCGCCGGCATCATGATGAAGTACGGCGCGGCGAACGGCGGCAGCTTCGAGATCGCGCACGGCATGCTCGTGCTCTCGAGCATGATCGCGGGCGCGGTGCTGATGACGATGGGCGTCTCGGGCCTCGGCAAGCTCGGGAAGCTGGTGCCGAGCTCGATCATCGTCGGCTTCACCGTGGGCATCGCCGTGGCGATCGCGACCTCGAACCTCGGTGAGGCGCTGGGGCTCAAGGTCGCGGTGAAGGGCCACCTCGGCAAGCAGGCCCTGATCATCCTCGACCACCTGCACGAGGTGAACTTCTACGCGGTCGGCATCGCGTTCTTGACGCTGTTCCTCACGCGCCGGCTGCTCAAGATCTCGGTGTTCATACCCGCGCCGCTGCTGGCGCTCGGGCTGGGCACGCTGCTCGCTGCGACAGTGCTCCAGGGCAGGGGCATCGCGCTCGTCGGCGACAAGTACGGCTCGATTCCCAGCAACTTCTTCGCGTTCACGCCTCCGCAGCTCCCGGGCTTCACCCCGGCCGTGGCGTTCGACATCGCGTACTTCGTCTTCGCGATCGTCTTCGTCTCGGCCGTCGAGAGCATCTTGTGCTCGTCGATGGCCGACCGGCTGGCGCAGAACAAGAAGACGCCGTTCAACCCCGACAAGGAGCTGTGGGGCCAGGGGCTGGTGCAGGCGATCGTGCCGCTGATCAACGGCTTCCCCTGCACCGGGGCGCTGGCGCGCACGGCCACCAGCATCAAGGCCGGCGCGGTGACCCCGCTGGCGGGCTACTTCAAGGGCGTGCTCAAGCTGGCCATGGCGATCTTCCTCGCGCCGTTCCTCGAGATGGTGCCGATGGCGTGCATCGGCGGAATCCTGCTGTGGGTGGCGAGCAACATGATCAAGCCGGCGGAGATCAAGAAGGTGTGGGCCGAGCACAAGGGCCACGGCCTGCTCATGGTCTACACGGCGGTGATGGTGCCGATGACCGACTTCCTCACCGGAGTGCTGTCGGCGCTGATCATCTACGCCGTCTTCTACAAGCGCCTGAAGGTGCCCGAGGCGCTGGCGGAAGCCGTTCACGGCGCCGAGCCCGTGGCGGCCCCGGCCGGGAAATGAGCGTTCTGGAGTTGCCGTCGCGCGGCGACGCCGCCGAAGCTACCCGGCCGTGATTCCTCTGCTCGATCGTCTGCGCACCTTCAGGCTCGGCGACCCGCGCTTCCCGCGCCGCCTCGTCACCCGGCTCTCGCTGTCACACTTCGCGCCGCTGCTGCTCCTCGCGTCGGCGCTGGCGCTGCTGCTCGCCGCGCTGCTCAAGGTGAGCGCGGTGCTCGGCTCGCTGAAGGACAACGAGCTCGAGACGCTGCGCGACGAGGGAGCCCTGCACCGCGCGATGTGGGACCTCGACGTCGCGATGCGGCACGCGCACGACGACTGCCGAAACGGCGGGGCCGGCGCCGGCGCCCTCGAGGCCATCAGCCGCCGGGCCGCCGTGCTCGCCGAGGCGGTGAAGGCCGCGCCCGCCGGCGCGCCGATGCTCAAGCACGCGCACGGCTACCTCGCGCTCAGCCAGGAGGCCAGCGTCGGCCGCGCCTGCGACGTGCTGACGGCGTCGGCCAACGAGCTGCGGCGCGAGAAGCTCGACGAGAACCTGACGAACCTGTGGGTGAGCCGCCTGCAGCTCCTGCACGACGCGGTCAGCGAGCGCGAAGAGACCGCCCGCGCGACCGGCGTGGCGGCCAGCCGGGCGGGCATCGGCCTCACGGCCGCGGCGGTGATGCTGGCGGTGCTGCTGGTGAGGCGCATGGCGCGGTCGTTCAGCGGCTCGCTGCTGCGGCTCGCGGGCACCGCGAGACGGGTGGGCGACGGCGACCTCAGCACGCCGGTGCCGGCCGAAGGGCCCGACGAGATCCGCCAGGTGTGCGACGAGCTCGAGCGCATGCGCGAGCAGCTCTCGCGGCTGGAGTCGGCGAAGCAGAGCTTCCTCGCCTCGGTGTCGCACGAGCTGCGCACGCCGCTGTCGATGATCCGCGAGGCGCTCGTGCTGCTCGACGACGGCGTCGTGGGCCCGCTCGGGCCGCGCCAGGCGCGCGTGCTGAACATCGCGCGGCAGGCGTGCGAGCGCGAGATCCGCATGGTCTCGACGCTGCTCGATCTCTCGCGGTTCCGCGCCGGCAACCCGCTGCGCGTCCGCGAGGGCACCTCGCTCGACGCCGTCATCGACGCCGCCGCCCGTGACGAGCAGGCGCAGGCCGAGAGCCGGGGCGTCGAGGTGCGCGTCGTGCACGAGGGCGCGGCTCCGCGCATGGCGGTCGACCCGGTGCTGCTCGAGCGCGCCATCGCGAACCTCATTCGCAACGCCGTCTCGGTCTCGCGCCGGGGCGACCCGGTGACGGTACACCGCGGGCTCACCGCCGACGGAGTGGTCATCACGGTGTCGGATCGCGGCCCCGGGGTGCCCGAGCCGATTCGCAAGACGGTCTTCGACGCGTTCGTGACGCACCCGCTGCCGCAGTCGGGGAAGGCGCTCGGGGTGGGCCTGGGGCTGGCGCTGGCGCGCGAGATCGTGCGCGCGCACGGCGGCGACCTCGTGCTCGACGCGTCGGCGCAGCAGGGGGCGACGTTTCGGCTGCGGCTCCCGCTGGGCTCCGCCGAGCGGGCGGCGAGCGCGCCGGAGGTGAACCGTGTCGCTTGAGACGGTGCGCGAGGTGGAAGGGCCACGCGCGGCGGCGGCCGCGTCACGGCCGCATCTGTTGGTCATCGACGACGAGCGCGATCTCTGCGAGCTGCTCGAGCTGAGGCTCGAGCACCACGGGTACCGCGTGACGAGCGAGCAGACGGGCCGCGGCGGCATCGAGGCGCTGGAGCGCGAGGTCGTCGACGCGGTGATCCTCGACCTGCGCCTCGAGAACGAGAACGGGCTCGAGATGATCGAGGAGCTGCAGAAGCGCTCGCTCGACCTCCCCATCATCATCTTGACCGCGCACGGCACCATCGACACGGCGGTCGAGGCGATGCGGCGGGGCGCCTACGGCTTCCTCACCAAGCCGTTCGACGACCACGAGCTGTTGCAGAAGCTCGCGCACGCGGTCGAGCACGTGCGCATGCGGCGCGAGCTGGCGAACCTGCGGCGGCTGGTCGGGGCTCCGGGCGGGAGCGACCCGCTGCTGGGCACCAGCGCGCGCATCGCGGCGGTGCGCGAGCTGATCGCGCGCGTCGCCCGCTCCGACGCGACGGTGCTCATCACCGGCGAGTCGGGGTCGGGCAAGGAGGTCGCCGCGCGGAGCCTGCACGCGAAGTCGGCGCGCGCCGATCGGCCCTTCGTGGCGGTGAACTGCGGCGCGCTGCCGGCGGAGCTGCTCGAGAGCGAGCTGTTCGGCCACGTGCGCGGCGCGTTCACCGGCGCGCTGCGCGACAAAGAGGGCCTGTTCGCGGCCGCGGAGGGCGGCACGCTGATGCTCGACGAGATCGGCGACGCTCCGCCCGCGGTGCAGGTGAAGCTCCTGCGGGTGCTGCAGGAGCGCTGCTTCGTGCCGGTGGGCTCGACCGAGCCGGTCGAGGCGAACGTCCGAATCGCCGCCGCCACGAACAAGGACCTGCGCGGCGAGGTCGACGCGGGCCGGTTCCGCGAAGACCTGTTCTACCGGCTGCACGTGGTGCCGATCGCGATGCCGGCGTTGCGCGACCGGGCCGAAGACATTCCGCTGCTGGCGGAGCTGTTCCTCACGCGCGCGGCCGCCCAGCAGGGCCTGACTCAGGCGCACCTGAGCCACGAGGCGCTCCGCCTGCTGATGGCGCACACCTGGCCGGGCAACGTGCGCGAGCTGGCGAACGTGGTCGCGGGCGCGGCGCTGCTCAGCGGCGACGGCGTGCTGCGGCCGGCGCACGTGTCGGCGGTGATGGCGCAGCGGACGCCGGCGGCCGCGGGCCCGGCCGCCGTGCCCCCGCGGACCGCGGCGCGCGCCGAGCCGCTGCACCGGGCAGTGCTCGGCGACCACGACGTGCTGCCGCCGCTGCGCGAGGCGCGCGAGGCCTTCGACCGCGCCTACCTGGAAGACCTGCTGCGGCGCTGCAACGGGAACGTGACGGCGGCCGCGCGCATCGCCGGCCGCAACCGCACCGACCTGCACGACCTGCTGAGGCGGCACGACCTTTCGGCGACCGCGTTTCGCAAGGGTGAAGACGCCTAGAAGCGCTGATTCGAGAATCGACCCGGCTTGAGCGGCGCCCGGCGTCGGGCTACACCCGAGGCCATGACCATTCACGTTCCGAAGGGTGGGCGGAGCATCCACGTCGAGGCGAAGCAGCAGGCGGCGACGGTCACCGCGACGCCGGCGGCGGCGGCGGGCGAGAGCTCGGTGCCGCTGAAGCAGGGCGACGGCATGCTGCCCGACGCGGTGCCTGCGCCTCGCGAGCGCTACACGCAGCCGCAGGGCAACTCGCTCATCGAGCGCACGCAGCGCTACCTGGGGCAGCAGCTCGCGAAGACCGAGAGCAACCTGGCTCCGCTCATCGGCCAGCTGCAGGCCAACGGGTGGTTCTCTGCGCAGACGCTCGCCGCGCTCGGCAGGGCCGAGACGAAGGAGCAGATCGCGAGCCTCATTCGCGACGACCCGGGCGCCGCGCTGCTCGGGAAGGGCGCCGACCTCGGCCGCCTGAGCGAAGAGCTGCTGAAGTCTCCCGCGAGCGCGGCCTCGGTGCTGCTGCTCTCGACGAGCGGTGCGGCCATCGACGAGCGCGGCGGCCCGCTGGCTGCCGCCGCCCAGAGCGACCTGCGCAAGCTGATCGACCTCACGCGCCACCTCGACAACCTCGGCACCTGGGTCGACAAGGGTTACACGCGCTACGCGAGCCTCGAGCAGATGAGAACCGAGCTCGAGAGCGCGCAGGCCTCGGCGGTGAAGCAGCTCTGGGCCGCGGTCTCACCGGTGACGCTCGCCGACATCACCGCCGCGCAGAAAGCGTGGGAGAGCGCGGGCGCCGCTCCGACGCGAGACGCGCGGAAGGCGGCGCAGGGCGAGGTGCTCGACGCGTTCGAGAAGACGATGTCGAAGCTGCCGGCGCCGCTGTGGTCCGAGCTGGTGGGGCAGGACGCCGACGTGCGCGGGAGGCTCGAGATGCTGCTGGAGCGCGGCCCGCACGGCTCCGACTTCGAGCGCGCGCGCAACGTGGTGTCGCTGTTCCTGACCAACGGCCAGCAGGGCGCCGGGCTGCACGCGATGTTCGAGCAGGGCATCAACCTCGAGTACTTCATGCGGGGCGGCTACATCCCCGACACCGTGGGCCGCGGCGCCGACCTCTGGACGTAGCGGTTGGCGGGAGTTCTCGATCGCCTGAAGTCGCTGCTCGTCGCGCAGACGCCTCCGCGCACGCCGGTGCAGCAGCGGCTCGACCGCATCCTCGAGGCCGCCGACACGAGGCCGCACGCGGCGGCGCTGAACCCCGAGCGGGTCGCCGGAGTGCCCGAGCTGCTCGGCGGCGACCCGGCGCTGCAGGCCGAGCTGCTCGTCGAGGCCGTGGCGCAGCTCGGCGCCGGCACCACGATCGAGGGCCGCCTGTATCTGCCGTCGCTCGTGCGCCTGCTGCTCGCGGCGCGCCCTCCCCTCTCGGCCGAGCAGGCCACGGTGCTGCTCTACGCTGCCGCGCGGCGGAACCTCATCGAAGACCTGCCTCTCAACGACGTGGTCGGTGAGATCGAGGCGCTGCCGAAGCCGCTGCCACCGGCCGTGCGTGACGCGCTGGCCGCCTTCGACACGGCCGCGCGGGCCGCGCTGCGCATGAAGCCGTACCAGAAGCTCGCTCCGCGGCTCACCGCGCTGCTCGGCGTCTCGCCCGCCGACGTCGTCGAGACCGGAGGGGCGTTCAGCGAGGCCGTCTTCGCGCAGCTCGAGAAGCTCGACCCCGCCGAGGCCGTCGCCTGGCGCGAGCTGTTCCAGTCGGGCTTCACGCTCGCGGCGGCGCGGCCGAGCGCGAAGTGGCAGGCGCACGCGAAGGCGCTCGTCGAGCGCATCGGGGCCGAGACGTTCCGCGCGCGCGCGAAGGCGTGGCTCGCGCTGGGGCCGACGCCGGGCGGCGCGGAGGACGCGTACGTGCCCGACACCGACGTGCCGTTCCTGCGCGCGCTCGTGTTCGCGATCGGCGCGGTGCGCGCGGCGGGGCTCGCGGGCGCCGTCGGCGACTTCGCGCTCGCGTGCTACCAGAAGATCCGCAATCGGGGACCCGTGTGCCTCGCGGCCGGCAACGCGTGCCTGTGGACGCTCGGCGAGGTGGGCCTCGACGGCGTCGGCCAGCTCGGCCTGCTGAAGATGCGCGTGAAGTACGCCGTCGCGCTGCGGCTGATCGAGAAGGCGCTCGAGGACGCCGCTCGGCGAGCAGGCGTCACGCCGGAGGACCTCGAAGAGATCGGCGTGCCCACGTTCGAGCTCGAGACGCGCTCCGACGTCGAGCTCGTCGACGGCGTGAGGGTGAAGACCGCCGACAAGGCGCTCAAGCGCGACATCGAGGCCATGCTCGCGGCGCAGCGGCTCAGGCTCGAGCGCATGTACCTCACCGGCCGCACCTGGCCCGTCGCGACCTGGCGGAAGCGGTTCTTCGATCACCCCCTGCTGAAGTCGATCGTACGCCGGCTCGTCTGGCGTGCCGGCGACGCTTCGTTCGCGTGGGACGGTGAGCGGTTCATCGACGCGGGCGGGGCCGCGTTCGAGCCGTCGGGGGAGCTCACGCTGTGGCACCCGGTGGACGGCCGGCAAGAGGCGTGGTCGAAGCGCGGCCTCACGACCCCGTTCAAGCAGATCGATCGCGAGACGTTCTCACTCGACGGCGCGCGGGAGACGAACCGGTTCGCGGGCCGCCGCGTCTCGCAGCACCGCTTCCACGCGCTGTGCCGCGAGCGCGGCTGGCACTACCGGCTGCAGGGCGAGTTCGACAGCCAGAACGACGCGGTGCTCGAGCTGCCGAAGTGGGGGCTGCGCGCGACGCTCGAGGTGGCGCCGCCGCATGCGACCGGTGTGACTCCCGCAGGCATCTACCAGCAGGTCGAGACGGGCAACGTGCAGCTGCAGTACGGCGAGTCGGAAGACGTGCCGGCACGCGTCATCTCGGAGGTGCTGCGCGACGTGTCGCTGTTCGCGGGCGACTGAGCGGTGCGTGGCCGGCGCGACCGCGCTAGAAACATGGAGAGTGCGAGAGCTGCTCTCAGCACAGGCCGTGGTGGCGCTCGGCGCAGCCTCCGTGGTCATGGCCGTGCTCGGAGCCGCCGTCACGGCGTGGATCGTGGTGCGGTTACCGTCCGACTACTTCCGCGATCGCACACGGCACCAGACGCAGCTCAACCCGGCGTTGCGCGTCGGCAAGAATCTGCTCGGCCTCGTCGCGGTCGGGCTCGGCCTGTTCATGGCGATACCGGGCATCCCGGGGCCGGGGCTCATCACGATCCTGCTCGGCGTCATGCTGCTCGACTTCCCGGGCAAGTACCGCTTCGAGCGCTGGCTCGTGCACCGCAAGATGATTCACGGCGCGATCGACCAGCTGCGAGCCCGCTTCGGCCGGCCGCCGCTGCTGCTCCCGGACTAACGAACCAGCAGCCGCCCCGTGCGCCAGCACTCGATCTCGAGCTGGCTGTGCTTGTTCACGAGCGTGAAGAGCCACACCGCGATTCCGATGGGCACGAACGGCAAGAGCGTCATCCCCACCAGGCAGAACAGCAGAATGCACGCGATGCCCATGAGGCCGAGCGCGAAGGCGCTGAAGTCCTCGTGCACCCACGCGTTGACCGTCAGCGTGAGAATGCAGCCCGACAGCACGCCGAGCACCGCCGCGAGCTGTAGCTGGTGAACCGCGAGCGCCACCAGCGGAGACAGCATCGCGAACGCGAACACGCTCTGCACCATGCGGCGGCGCACCTTCGCGAGCTCCCGGGCGAGCACCTCGGCGCGGCTCGGCAGGCACGAGTAGCAGCCGCCCGAGTCTTCGACCTCGCACTGCGCGCAGCAGAACCGGCCGCAGCGCACGCAGTTCAGCGCCGCCACCCGGTCGACGTGCTCGGCGCAGCGCGGCGCGTCGACCTTGGCGGTGTCGATGGTCTGCACTGCTCCGCAGCCGGGGCAGACGACCACGTCGTCCAGCCACAGCCCGCAGGAGTAGCACTCTCCCTCTTCCACGCCGGGGTGAACCCGCGATGCGCAAACCGGGTGCAAGAGAATTTCTGGCACGAAGGCCCCTGGGTCATGATTGACGCCTGTCGTCATGGATGAGCCCACCGCGCTATTGCCGCCGGTCAGCACGAGCTCGCTCGCGGAGCTGCTCGAGAACGGCCCGCTGCCGCTCAAGCAGGGGCTCGAGCTGCTGGGCGTGGTGGCGGGTCAGCTGGCGAAGCTGCACGAGCGGGCGCGCACGCACGGGCTCCTGACGCCGCAGCAGATCCGCGTCTCCATCTTCGAGAGCGGGCCTCCGGCGGTGATCCTCCTCGAGCCCGAGTCGACGCGCGACCTGAGCGACGGCGCCGACCAGCTCGCGCTGGGGGTGCTGATCTTCGAGGTGCTCGCGGGGCGCGCGCCGAAGGGCAGCGAGACGCTGAGCGCGGCGGTGCCCGACGCGCCGCCGGCGCTCGACCGCGTCGTGCAGAAGCTGCTGGCGCCGCGCGCGCCCGACCGTCTGACCGCCGCCGGAGCACACCGCCAGCTCACCGACCTCGCGCAGAGCCTGGGGTCGAAGGCGGCGGCTCCGCTGGCGGCGCCTCCGCAGATCAAGCGCGGAGTGCCCATCGGCGCGCAGAAGAGCGACCAGCACGCGTGGGTGCGGCCCGAGACGTCGCAGAAGGTGCCGGTGCAGACCGAGACGAACGCGAAGGTCACCACCGACCCCGAGGGCAAGAACCCGTTCAGCGACGACGAGCGCACCGCGACGGGCCCCGACCCGCGTCCAGATCCGCGCGTGGGGCCGGCGCTGGAGGACGAGCCGACGCAGTTCGCTCCCGTGAAGTGGAAGCGGCAGAAGCACACCGAGGTGATGGACCCGCTGCCGCCGCCGGTGCCGACGCCGGGCGAGCAGCCCGCGGTGGCCGAGAAGACGCGCACGGAGTTCGAGCCGAGCCGGTCGGACCTGCCGAGCCGCACGGGCGACGGCGAGAGCAGCGACCCGGGCGGCGACGAGCTGATGACGGATCCGCGGCTCGCTCCGAAGCGGGTGCCGCAGCCGCTGGGGCGCCGGCGCGAGAAGCCGCACAGCCCGATGTCGGAGCTCATGCGCGTGGCGACGAAGCAGCCCGCGTGGGTCTGGGGCGCCGTCGGCGTCGGAGTGGCCTTCTTCGTGTTGCTGCTGATCGCGCTGGCGCGCTAAGCAACGGCGCATGTCCACGGCACCGGCGTTGAAGACCGAAGCGAAGCGTTACGACAATTTCATCGGCGGCGAGTGGGTCGCGCCGTCGACCGGCACCTGGGCCCCGAACCGCAGCCCCGCGAACACCGACGACATCGTCGGCGAGTACCCGAGCTCGGGGCAGAAAGATGCTCAAGCCGCGATCGCGGCGGCGAAGGCCGCGTTCCCCGAGTGGTCGGGCATGCCGGGCCCCGCGCGCGGCCGCATCTTGTGGAAGGCGGTCGACATCTTCCGGCAGCGGCTCGACGAGATCGCGCGCACGCTGTGCCGCGAAGAGGGCAAGACGTTCGCCGAGGCGAAGGGCGAGGTGAACAAGGGAATCAACCTGTTCGAGTTCTTCTCGGGCGAGGGCTTCCGCATTCACGGCAAGACGCTGCCTTCCGAGACGAAGTCGCAGTTCACGTACACGATTCGCCAGCCGTACGGCGTGGTGGCGCTGATCACGCCGTGGAACTTTCCGTTCGCGATTCCGGCGTGGAAGAGCGCGCCCGCGCTCGTCACCGGCAACTGCGTGGTGATGAAGCCGGCGAGCAACACGCCGGGCACCGCGACCTTGATCGCCGAGGTGCTGCAGCAGGCCGGCCTGCCGAAGGGCGTGTTCAACCTGGTCACGGGCCCCGGCGGAGCGGTCGGCAACACGCTCGTCGACTCGCCCGAGGTGAAGGTGATCAGCTTCACGGGCAGCAACGACATCGGCATCGCGCTGAACGTGCGAGCGGCGAAGCGCGGCGCGAAGGTGACGGCCGAGATGGGCGGCAAGAACCCGGTCGTGGTGCTCGACGACGCCGACCTCGACCTCGCGGTGCCGGGCATCTTGAACGGGGCGTTCGGGTCGACGGGCCAGCGCTGCACGGCGACGAGCCGGGTGGTGGTGCAGAAGGGCGTGTCGGCGCAGCTGATCGAGCGGCTGGTGGCGGGCGCGAAGAAGCTCAAAGTCGGCAACGGCCTCGAGGCGGGCATCGACATGGGCCCGGCGGTCGACGAGTCGCAGCTGAAGACCGACACCGACTACGTGGAGATCGGCAAGAGCGAGGGCGCGAAGCTGCTCTGCGGCGGCAAGCGGCTCACCGATGGAGCGCTCGCGAAGGGCTACTACATCGAGCCGACGGTGTTCTCGGGGGTGAAGCCGGGCATGCGGCTGCACCAGGAGGAGATCTTCGGCCCGGTCGTCTCGGTCGTCGAGGTCGGCGACTTCGAAGAGGCGCTCTACGCCGCGAACCACATCGACTTCGGGCTCTCGGCGAGCCTCTACACGCGCGACGCGAACACGGCGATGAAGTTCATCGAGCGCGCCGAGGTCGGCATGGTGCACATCAACAACCCGACGGTGGGCGGCGAGGCGCAGCTGCCGTTCGGCGGGTGGAAGTCGACCGGCGTGGGCGAGCGCGAGATGGCCGAAGAGGGCGGCGAGTTCTTCACGCAGCTGAAGACCGTGTTCTTCGACTACACGGGCGCGGTGCGGACCTCGAAGATCTACTGATCAGTCGACGGTCGACGTCACTTCGCGCGGTACACGCCGACGAACTTGTGGTCGTAGGGGCCGTCGGTCTTGCTCCACTTGACGTTGTTGCCGTCGAGCGTGCCCCACTTCTTCGAGCCCTCGTCGTAGACCCACGTCTCTTTTCGCAGGCCGCCCTTCGCGCTGTCCGGGTCGCCGCCGGCGCCCCACGACGACAGCACGGTGACCTGCTTCAGCGGGCCGGCCGGCGCCGGGCTGCCCGTCAGCTTCGCCGCGTCGGCCTTCGACACCGTCTTCGAGTCGGTGACGACCACGTTGTGACCGAAGTCGTCGCCGACGTCGTCGAGCTTGATGACGTCACCCGGCTTCGCGTCGGAGAAGTCGACCTTCTTGAAGTTCGGGTTGAGGCTGACGCCGTTCTTGCCCGTGTGGATCAGCGCGTCGCCCGGGTTCTTCGTCGGCGCCTTGCCGTTGAGCTCCTTGTAGGCGATCTGACACACGCCGTTGCAGTCGGCGCCGACGCCGTAGTCCCACTGCATGCGGCGGATCGCGGTCTTCAGCCCGTCGCCGTCGACCTTGCCGCCGCTCTCAGCCTTGACCTGAGCGAGGTACGGCTCGAGCGCGCCGGCCTTGATCAGCTTGTCGGTGACGAGCTTCACCTGCGCTGGCGTCGGGCGGCCGTAGGCGTTGCGGCCGATCGCCTGCATGAGCGCCTTCGACTCCTTCGGGTCCTTCGGCCACGCGCCGCCCTTCTGAATCGCCTTCGTCTGCAGCGCCATCGCCTTCTCGGGCGTGACCTGGTTCATGCCGCCGTTGATGCGGAACGGCAGCGGCACGTCGGCGCTGACGTCCTTGCCGTCGACCTTCACCGTGTACGTGGGCGTCAGGTCCTTCTCGACCTTGCTGAGCTGCGCCTTCGGGTCGGAGACGAAGACGTCGCCCGCGGGCTTCGCCTGCACCGCCGGCTTCGGCTGCTGGGGCGCGGGCGGCAGCTTCGGGGTGGGAATGGGACGCGTCGAGGTCGGGGCGATGGGAGGGGCCATAGGCAGGGAGCGTTCTCGAAGACGCCGGAGGTAGGTGTTTCCCCTCCGTGTCTCGGGCGTCCACAGGTAGATTGGCGCGCATGAAAGCTCGCGTTTTCGCGGTGGCGTTGTTCGTCGTGGGGTGCAGCGGCGGCGGCGGCGGTGGAACCGGCGGCGGCTCCGGCACCGCGGGAGGCACGGCCACCGCGGGCGGCGCTGCGACGGCGGGTGGCTCAGGCACCGCGGGTGGAACCGCGACGGCAGGCGGCAGCGCGACGGCGGGCGGCGCTGCGACGGCGGGCGGCAGTGCGACTGCGGGCGGCAGTGCGACTGCGGGCGGCAGTGCGACTGCGGGCGGCTCGGGGACTGCGGGCGGCTTCATGGGCCCTCTCGCGCAGCTGACCGGCACCGTGAGGAACGTGAACGGCGTGGTGGTCAGCGGCGCGCTCGTGCAGGCGGTCGGTGTCTCCGGCGTCGGGACCGTCACGACGAACGGCGCGGGGCAGTACACCTTCAACGTGCCGGCAGCGACCGACCTGTTCGTCCGCTTCAGCGCGTCAACCTACAAGACGGCGCAGTTCGGCCAGTACCTCACCGATGCGGGCACGCTGGACGTCAACCTCATCCCATCGACGCTGTTCGGCCAGGTGGCAGCCCAGCTCGGCCTCACGCCGAACCCCGACGCGGGAATCGTGAACGTCGACTTCTTCGCGCCGATGCTGCTCGACGGGGGCTTCGGCGCCTCCATCACGCTCGCGCACCAGCGCACGTTCACGTTCACCGGCGCCGGGATGCCGTACTTCTCGGACGCGGGCACGGCGGACATGGGCGGCGGGACCTCGCTCATCTTCCCGAACGTCGCGACCGGCACGACCGCGGTGACCCCTCACCCGCCGGCGGGCTACACGTGCACGGTGCGGCGCCCGGACATGAAGCGCGTCGACCCCGACACGTTCACGTTCGTTCGGGTCGACTGCCAGTAGCCGCGCGGGCACGACCCCGCCGGCCGAGCAGGTCGCGCGGCCCCTCCTCGACTCGTGCAAGGGGCTTCAGGGCTCGTCGACAGTCAGCGTGACTTCCGCGACTCGCGCCTCGCTCACCTCGACGTAGGCCGAGCGGCCGGCGCCCGCCGCCGCCCCGTCATCTGCGGTGTGTGCCGCGACGATGAAGACTCCCACCGGCAGCAGCAGCTCGACTCGCGGGCCCGGCGTGGCCTCGATCTCACCCGTCCGGTTGGCGCACGCTCTGCCACCGTATAGCGCTCGAGGCCACCCACCGGCGGGAAAGTGCAGCGCTCTCGGGAACCGATCGAAGCGCACGGCATGTCAACTGCCAGCAGCGGGCGGGCGCACCGGCGGATCAACCGAGCGCGCGGCCCAGTGCCTCTGCGAGCACGTCGATGACTGCGCGCGTGCGTGCGGGCAGGGTCTTGCCCTGCGGCCACACGAGCTGAACGGGAACCGGCGGCAGCTCATGCGCCTGGAGCAGCGGCACGAGCAGCCCTGCTTCGAGCAGCGGCTCGGCGAGCGGCCCGGGCAGCCGCGCGATGCCGAGGCCCTCGGTGCACAGGGCTGCGAGCACCGCGAAGTTGTTCACGTGCGCGCGGGGCTTGAGGCGCGCTGCGCGCTCGCGCCGGCCGCTGCGGAAGACCCACTTCGCGTGCCGCTCGAGCGTGCCCATCACCAGCGCGTCGTGGTCGCTCAGCGCCTCGATGGTCTTCGGCGTACCCCGCCGCTCGAGGTAGCGCGGCGCGGCGAAGAGCCCCACCCGCGTCGCGCCCAGCCGCCGGGCCACCAGCGACGACGAGGGCAGCGCTCCGGTGCGCACCGCGAGATCGAACCCCTCGCGCACCAGGTCGACCATGCGATCATCGAGCTCGACGGCGAGCGTCACCTGCGGGTACCGCTTGAGCACCTGCGGCAGGGCGGCTCCGAGCATCAGCTGCCCGAACATCACCGGCGCGCTCATGCGCACCAGGCCGCGCGGGAGCTCCCCCTCGTCGAGCACCGCCTGCACGGCGTGCGCGAGCGCCGATGCCGCCGGCTGCGCCTCGGCGACGAAGGCCCGGCCTGCGTCGGTCAGCCGCAGCGTGCGCGTCGTCCGCTCGAGCAGCCGCACCCCGAGCCGGTCTTCGAGCGCCGCCACGCGGCGGCTGAGGGTCGAGCGCGGCAACCCCAGCATCGAGGCGGCGGCCCGGAAGCTGCCGCGCTCGACGACCTTCACGAACGAGAGGGCTGCGTTGGCGTCGACGGTGGGGAGGCGAGATGGCATTGGTGCGCTCGCGCACCAGTAAAGGCAGCGGTGCGGCCATTGTCCAGCGCACCCCCCGGCGGCAGATTGGGGTCACTCACACCCGCTGTCGAAAGGAACACACCATGAGCTCCACCGAACCCGTCGTTCTCGTCACCGGCGCCACCGGCCAGCAGGGCGGCGCCGTCATCCGTCAGCTGCCGCGCGGCATGAAGGTGCGCGCGCTCACCCGCGACCCGAAGAAGGCGCAGGGGCTCGAGAAGCTCGGCGTGGAGGTCGTGGCCGGCGACCTGCTCGACCCGGCGTCGCTCGATGCCGCGATGCGCGGGGTGACGTCGGTGTTCGCGGTCACGAACTTCTGGGACGGCATGCAGCGCGGCGCCGCGCCGCTCGGCGCCGACGGAGAGGTGCACCAGGGCAAGAACCTCGCCGACGCCGCCCTGCGCGCGAAGGTGAAGCACTTCGTCTTCTCGTCGGTGGGGGGCGCGTACGACTACCCGAGCGAGGTGCCGCACGCGCGCAGCAAGCAGGAGGTCGAGCGCCACATCATGGCTTCGGCCCTGCCGTGGACGCTGCTGCGACCCGTCTTCTTCATGGACAACTTCAACTCACCGTTCATGGACTTCGGGAGCAACGCGAAGGAAGGCCGCGTCGCGCTGCCGCTGCGTGCGACGCGCAAGCTGCAGATGGTGAGCGCGGAGGACATCGGCCGGGTGGCGGCGCTCGCGCTCACGCGGCGCGACGACTTTCTCCACGCCGCGTTCGACATCGCCGGCGACGCCCTGACCACGGCAGAGCTGGCCGCCGTCTTCACTCGCGTGACGGGCCGGCAGACGACCTCGGTGGCGGACTCGAGCGCCATTCCCGCCATCGCCAAGGTCTCGCCCGAGTTCGGCGCGATGTGGCGCGAGTTCGACGAGCGGGGAACCGATGCGTTCCTCCCCGGCCTGCGCGCGCTCGTGCCGCAGCTCGAGCGCTTCGAGAGCTTCCTCCGCCGCACCGGCTGGGCGGGCTAGCTTCGCCCCTGGGTTTCCGGCTGCGCCCGATGCGCTCGCGGAAGACGCGTCGGTGGCATGCTCGCCGTCGTGCGCCGCCTCACGGCCGTGCAGCGGCCAGCACCGGCGCGAGCTGCTGCTGCAGGTGGTCGACGAAGCTCTTCACCTTCGGCGAGAGCAGGCGCGTGCTCGGGTACACCGCCTGGAGCGGAACCGCCGGCGACTGCCACGCCGGCAGCAGCCGCTGCAGGCGCTTCTGTCGAACGGCGCGCTCGCAGCGCAGCGCGGGCAGCAGGGCGACGCCGACGCCCGCGAGCGCCGCCTCCTGGAGAATGCCGTAGTCGTTCGTCTCGAACCGGGGCGTGACGGACACGGTCACTTCGTCGCCCTCGCGCACCAACCTCCACCGCGCCCGCTCGGGCCCGGCGCCGAAGACCAGCGCGGGCAGCCGCTCGAGGTCCTGCGGCCTGCGCACCGCGCCGTACCTCGCGAGGAGCCTGGGGCTCGCGACGACGAGGTTGTGCCCCGCTCCGAGCTGGCGCGCGACGAGCGACGAGTCGGCCAGCCGGCCGGCGCGCACGGCGAGGTCGAACCCCTCGTCGACGAGGTCGACCACGCGGTCGGTGCACGTCATCTGCACGTCGACCTCGGGGTAGCGCACCAGGTAGCTGCTCACGATGGGCCCCAGCAGGTCGAACGCGAGCGGGGCCGTGACGCGGAGCAGCCCGCGCGGCGCGCCCTGCATGCTCGAGACGGCGCGGTCGGCCTCTTCGAGCTCCGACACGACGCGCGCGGCGTGCACGTGGTACGCGCGGCCCGCGTCGGTCAGGCTCAGCGTGCGCGTGGTGCGCTGGAGCAGCCGCGTGCCGAGCCGCTCCTCGAGGGCCGAGACCTTTCGGCTCACCGTCGACTTCGGCAGCCCGAGCGCGCGCGCCGCGGCGGTGAAGCTCTGCGCCTGCACCACCTTCGCGAAGACGACGATCTCGTTGAGGTCCATGACTGTTCCACTGCAACAACAATGTGTGCCGAAAACAGTGACTAATGCTGAAGGTGGAACGACTTAGTCTTGGGCTGTCGGCGAGCACAAGGAGCGCATCATGGAGCCACGAGAGAACGCACAGACGACGATGGGCAGGCGGAGCCGGGTCGTGTTCCGGACCCCGGGGCACCGCGCGGGCCCCATCACGCGGCTCATCAGCCCCGGCGACCTCGGGCAGGTGCTCAAGCCGTTCGTGTTCCTCGATCTCTTCGAAGGCCCCGCCGACCGCCCCGTGTCGCTGCCGGTTCACCCGCACTCGGGCCTGGCGACGCACACGACGCTGCTCGGCGGCTCTTCGCTGTACGCCGACTCCACCGGCAAGGCCGGAGTGCTGGAGGCCGGAGACGTGGAGTGGATGCGGGCGAGCGGCGGCGTGTGGCACGGCGGAGCGGTGCTGCCCGGCGCGCGCGTGCACGGCTTTCAGCTCTGGGTGGCGATGCCGCCGCAGCTCGAGCTCGCGCCCGCGCTGAGCGAGTACGTGCATCGGGAGCAGGTCGCCGGCGACGGCCGCGTGCGCCTGCTCCTCGGCAGCTACCAGGGCGAAGAGAGCGCCATCGCGGCGCCCGCCGACCTGACCTACCTGCACGTGCGGCTGGCCGACGGCGACCGGTGGCAGTACCAGCCGGGGGCGCAGCACTCCGCGGCGTTCGCCGCCGTCGCGTCGGGGGCGGTGCTCGTCGAGGGCACGCGGCTGGAGCGCGAGCTCGCGGTGTTCGAGGCGAGCGAGGGCCCGCTCGAGCTCGTGGCGCACGGCGACGCCGAGCTCGTCATCGGCTCCGCGGCGCTGCACCCTCACCCGCTGGTGACGGGCATGTACTCGGTGCACACCAGCGCCGAGACGCTCGAGCGCGGCGAGGCGGGCATCGAGCGGGTCGCGCGCGCGATGGAGCTCTCACCGGGCGGCTTCGTGACGCCCGAGCTCGTCAGGAGGCTCGGCGGGAGCGTCGAAGCGCGACGGCTGGCGGGCTGAACGAAGTCGGTGAGCGAGAGGTTACGGCGTGGCATGAAGCCCCGCTCGACACGAGGAGCAGAACATGAAGGGCTGGAAGATTGGGTTGTGGGTCGCGCAGGGTCTGTTGGCGGTCGCGTTCATGGGCTCGGCGCTGATGAAGCTGACGCAGCCGTACGAGGTGCTCGCGAGCTCGCAGGCGTGGGTGAAGCTGTTCTCGCCCGAGGTGGTGAAGCTCATCGGAGCGGTAGAGCTGCTCGGGGTGCTGGGGCTCATTCTGCCCTCGCTGACGCGCATTCTGCCGGTGCTCACGCCGGCCGCGGCGGTGGGGCTGCTGTTGACCATGATTGCCGCCGGCGCCACACACCTCAGCATCGGCGAGCCGCCGATTCCGAACGTGGTGCTCGGCGGGCTGGCGGCGTTCGTGGCCTGGGGCCGGATCAAGAAGGTGCCCATTCCACCGCGGGGCGCTTCGGCGGTCCCCTCGGCGGCCTAAGGCCCAGTCTCATCGCCCGTCACCTCGCGCCCCTCACCCGCGTCGACGCCGACACGCTCACGTTCGGTCGGGTCGACTGCCAGTAGCCGGCTTCCGCACCACGGCCCCGAAGTGCTTGCTGCCCGCGGGGCCGAGCAGGCGAGAGACCTTCTTGAGCGCGCTCGACCAGCGCAGGCTCTCGGAGAAAGACGTGTACAGCGCGGTGCCCTTCAGCACGCGCACCATCGACTCGGTCACGTACCAGAGCCGGTCGTCGGTGTAGATCATCCGCTCGATGCCGAAGACGGCCTTCACCGGCTCCACGAGCTCTCGGTGCCGCCGCGGCGTCACGTAGTCCATGAACACCGCGTGCCCGCCGGGCTTCAGCACCCGCTCGGCCTCCCGTACCGCGGCGAGCTTGCCGGCGTCGCCGAGGCTCCAGCTGACGAGGCCGTCGGACATCACGACGACGTCGAGCGAGGCGTCGGGCAGCGGCAGCGCGGTCGCGCTCGCGGCCGCCACCGTCACCTTCGGCCCCAGCCGCTCGGCCACGCGCGCCACCGCGCTGGGGCTCAGGTCGAGCGCCGTGACGTCGTCGCACCGGGCCGTCAGGTGCTGCGACAGCAGCCCGAGCGAGCAGCCGACGTCTGCGACCGCGCTCGCCCTCGAGGGCAGCAGCGCCGCGACGGTGGTCGTGAGCACGTCGTACTTCTGCACCTCCGGCGCGACGCGGTCGTACGCCCAGGGCACCGCGCCGTTCTGGTAGCGCCGGTCATTCGCATGAAAGCCGTCGCTCTTCCGCAGCGCCGCGTCGACGAGCACCGGCACGCCGGCCTGCGCCTCGTACTGCAGCCCGCAGCGCGTACACTTCAAGCCCTCGAGCGCGGCGCGGCAGCAGGGAGAGACGAGCGTCACGGGCAGGCCCGCTACCACGGTCGCTCGGCGGCGGCGACCGCGGTCGCTTCGTAGCCCCGGAAGCCCCCGGCGCCCGGCCACCTGCCCCGGTGGAGCGCGGGTTGCAGAGCCACCCGGCCATGCGCCCTTCCCTCGTCTTGCTGTCGTTGGTCCTCGTCGTCGTGAGCTGCCGCTCCCGCATCACCGGCAACCAGGGCAACCTCGAGTTCTCGTACGTCACCGACGACGACGTCATCGACTTCAACAAGCCGATCGGCGTCGGCGCCCGGCTGAAGCTGCGCGTCGCGAAGGCCGGCACGCACGGAGCCGTCACCCTCACGAAGGCCTCGAGCGGCTCGACCGGCGTGCTCGAGGTCGAGTCGTTCTCGGGCAACGAGCTGATCCTCAAGGGCACCGGCCCGGGCACCGCCATCATCAACGTCGAGGCGAAGGCCGGCAACGAGACCCTGCCCGACGACATCACCATGACGGCGCGCGTGCCCGAGGTCCTGGAGCTCTCGCACACGTGCGTCGCGGGCAGCGAGGCGCGCTACTTCGCCGACCAGAACGTGCTGATGCCGTTCGAGCTGCACATGAAGAACAACCAGCCGGTGATCGGCTACGGCCTCTACCCGGTGACCGTCAGCCCCGACGGCGCGGCGGTGCTCGACACGGCGAGCACGGATCAGACGTTCCTCCACCTGCGCACGTCGGCGACGCCGCAGACGGCGACGGTGCGCTCGACGATCGACATGACGTCGGCGACGATGGTCCTGGTGCAGCCGGCCGACGTGACCGGCGGCGAATTCTTCTCGTCGCCCGGCACGCCGTACGCGACGCTCGTCAACACCACGGCGCTGTACCACGTGCTGCCGACCGTCGGAGGCAAGCGCGTGTGCCAGCCCGACCTCACGACGACGGTCGCGACCTCGACGCCGAGCGTGTGCGACGTCTCGATGACCGACGCTCCGGCGAACGAGCCCAAGGGCCGCTTCGGCTGGGTGAGCGTACGCGGCAAGGCGGTCGGCTTCTGCGACTTCACCCTCACGTATCCCCAGGGCAATGCGGGCGCGGGCGTGACGGTGCCGCTGCGGGTGCAGGTCGCGCAGCTGGTGTTCCCTGACGGCGGCAGCCCCGACGGAGGCTGAGCGGGCTCAGAGGCCGAGCTCGCGCAGCCCTTCCTGCCAGGGAAGCACGTCGACTCCCGCCACCTTTCTGCGCTCCCGTCCGAGGTACCAGACGCGCGGGTGGTGACGCTTTCCGACGTAGTCCGCGAAGCTCCTCAGGCCGCGGAGGTCCTCGGCGCTGACGTTCGACGAGGCCTTGAGCTCGATGGCCCACAGGGCCCGTTCGAGCTCGACGACGAAGTCGACCTCGGCGCCGTGCTCCGTGCGGTAGGTCGCGACGCGAATCGGGCGGTCGGCGGCGGCGGCGCCGTCGAACAGCTGCTGAGAGACGAGGTGCTCGTACAGCTTCCCTATCCGGTCGGCCGAGACCTCGAAGTTCTGGAGCATGCCGTTGAGCACGCCGACGTCGAAGAAGTGCAGCTTCGGGTGCTGTACGAGCCGGCGCGTGATGCTCTTGGCGAACGACTCGATGCGCCGGACGACGAGGGTCTCTTCGAGCACCTCCAGCCATCGGATGATCGAGGTCCGGGGAGCGCTCGCCGCCACGGCGATCTTGCTGACGTCGAGGAACTGCCCCGACCATTCGGCCGCGGCCGTGATGAAGCGCGCGAAGCCTTCGATCGAGCGGGTGAGCGCCTCGGCCTGAATCTCCTCGCGAACGTAGGTGGAGGCGTAGGAAGAGAGGATCTTCCGGCGAGTCTCGTCTCGGGGATGCGTGAGGACGCCGGGGAGGGCGCCCGTCGACAGCACCTGGCGCGTCGGGAGGCCGTAGGCCATCTCCTTCGCGACGATGGCTCCCAGGGCGTACGTGTCGATGCGGCCCGGCAGCAGGTTCGCGTTGCCGCGGCGCAGCTTCCGGGCGCTGGACCCGGTGAGCAGGAACCGAAACCGCCCGGGCTGCTCGTCGAGGAGCGCTTGAATCGTGTTGAGCAGCGACGGCAGCCTCTGCACCTCGTCGATGAAGACGGTCAGGTGGCGCTCCGCTCGCGCCGAGAGGCGCTCCTCGAGGGCCGACGGGTTCGAGGCGAGCTCCAGGAACGTCGCCTCGCGCGCGAGGTTGAGCGTGACGTCGGCGGCCAGGGTCGCGATCAGCGTCGACTTGCCGACTTGCCTGGGCCCGAGCAGCAGCACGCTGCGGTCGTCGGAGCGAAGCGCCCGGGTCAGAAGCCGCGTCAACATGCGGTCAAAATACCGCGTAATTTGACCGCATACAATCTCACGGGTGATGGCGCTAGGCTCGCGGCATGCGTGTCGTGGGGGGTCTCATGCTGGCCGTCGCCGTCTCCGCCTGCGACTGCGGACCTTCGCCGTTGCCGGATGCAGGCTTCGACGCCGGCGGGGACGCAGGCCGCGACGCCGGCCGCTCCGATGCGGGGCCGCCCGATGCAGGGCCGCCCGACGCCGGCAGCACCGATGCGGGCCCGCCCGACGCGGGACCCGATGCCGGCCGCGATGCAGGGCCGCCCGACTCCGGCCTCCCGGACCTGTGCGGCGACGGCGTCGTGCAGAGCTGGGAGCTCTGCGATGACGGCAACCGCGACGGCGGCGACGGCTGCAACCGGGCCTGCACCGGCGTCGAGCACCTCTTCGCCTGCGCCGACGCCGGCTTCCCCTGCACCGACCTCGTGGCGTGCGGCGACCTGCGCATCGAGGCGCGCGAGAGCTGTGAAGACGGCAACCGCGACGGCGGCGACGGCTGCGGCCCCGGCTGCGAGCTCGAGCCGGGCTGGCGCTGCCCGGTGCCCGGCGTCGCCTGCCTGGCGGCGGGGTGCGGCGACGGGCTCCAGCGCGGCACGGAAGACTGCGACGACGGCAACACGGCCCCGGGCGACGGCTGCAACGGGTCGTGCCGCATCGAGCCGGGCTACGCGTGCGCGCCCGGTGGCGGGCCGTGCACCCTCGCCTTCTGCGGCGACACGCTCACGCACCCGACCGAGTCGTGCGACGACGGCAACGCGGACTTCGACGACGGCTGCACGCCCATCTGCACCTCCGAGCCCGACTGCTCGACGGGCAGCTGCACCACGCGCTGCGGCGACCGGCTCTTCCAGCGCGACGCGGGGGAAGAGTGCGACGACGGCGATCTGCGGCCCGGCGACGGCTGCAGCCCGATGTGCACCATCGAGCAGGGCTACACGTGCACGCCGAAGCAGCCGGCCGCGCTGACGCTGCCCATCGTGCTGCGCGACTTCCGCCGCACGCACCCGGACTTCGAGCAGTTCACCGGCGACGACCCGTTCATCGTGCAGCCGCTGCTCGGCGCCGACGGCAAGCCGGTCTACGCGGTCTCGGACGGCGGCCGCACGGCGACCACCTCGGGGAAAGAGAGCTTCGACCAGTGGTACCGCGACGTGCCCGACGCGAACTTCCAGCTCAAGGGGCAGCTCGCGCTGACCCCGACCGATGCGGGGCTGAGGTTCGGCAGCACGTCGTTCTTCCCGTTCGACGACGCCGGGTTCGGCAACGAAGGGCTGCCGAACAACTTCCACTTCACCACCGAGATGCGGTTCTGGTTCATCCACGAAGGCAACGAGGAGATGCACTTCATCGGCGACGACGACGTGTTCATCTTCGTGAACCGGCGCCTCGTCGTGAACCTCGGCGGCGTGCACATGTCGCAGGCCGGCGACCTCGTGCTCGACGCGCCGACGGCCGCGTCGCTCGGCATGAGCCTCGGCGGCCTGTACGAGGTGGCGCTCTTCCACGCCGAGCGGCACACGGTGGGGAGCACGTTCCAGCTCACGCTGCAGAGCTTCGACTTCGAGCTGTCGAGCTGCACGCGCGCGTGCGGCAACGGCGCCGTCGACCGCACGGAAGAGTGCGACGACGGGTTCAACGGCGGCGGCTGGGGCCGGTGCGGGCCCGCGTGCCGGTACGCGGCGTGGTGCGGAGACGGCGTCACCCAGACTCCGCAGGAGCAGTGCGACGACGGGAAGAACGACGTGCCGTACGGCGATGCGGGGTGCACCGCGGCATGTACGACACCGGCCCGCTGCGGAGATGGGCGAATCGACGGGCGCTTCGGGGAAGAGTGTGACGACGGGAACGCGGTGCCGGGCGATGGCTGCGCAGCGTGCCGTCTCGAGCGTTAGAATTCGCCGTGCCCATGAAGCTCGACGATGCCTGGTACACGTTGCAGCACCGCACGATGGCCGCCCTCGGGGAGCGCGCCACGGGACTGTGGCACGCGGCGCTGAAGGCGCCCGAGTCGGTGCGCGCGAAGGAAGCGCGCGAGGCGATGCGCAAGAGCATGCGCGAGCTGTTCGCGAAGGACCTCGAGAACATCGGGGCCGGCCATTACCCGCGCGAGCTCGCCGGCTTCCCCTACCTCGAGCACCTCGCCGCGTTTCCGCGCGCGCTCGCCGACGGGCCGAAGATGCTGTGGAGGCGGTGGAGGGGCGACTTCAACGCGCTGCCCGAGGGCATCGACGCCTCGGCGTACCCCGACTACTACCTGCGGAACTTCCACTGGCAGCCCGACGGCTGGCTCTCGGAGGCTTCGGCGCGCGCGTACGACGTCGAGGTCGAGTTCCTGTTCTGGGGCGCGGCCGACGTGATGCGGCGCATGGCGCTGCCGGCGCTCGCTCCGCTGAAAGCGCTGGAGCGGCCGCGCGTGCTCGACGTCGCGTGCGGCACCGGCCGCTTCCTCGGCACGCTGCACCAGCTGCTCCCGCACGCGAAGCTGTACGGCGTCGACCTCTCGCCGCACTACATCTCGCTCGCGCGGCGGAACCTCGAGGCCGCCGGCGCCGCGGCAAGCCTGCTCGTCGAGAACGCCGAAGCCCTGCCGCTCGACTCCGGCAGCTTCGACGCCGCGACCTGCGTGTTCCTCTTCCACGAGCTGCCGCACGACGCGCGCCGCAACGTGATGCGCGAGGTGTGGCGCGTGCTGAAGCCGGGCGCTCCGTTCGCGATCATCGACTCGCTGCAGCGCGCCGACGCGGTCGCGACCGGCCTCTCGCCGTTCAGCGACTGGTTCCCGGTCGCGTACCACGAGCCGTACTACAAGGGTTATCTCGCCGACGACCTGGGCGCCGCGCTCGCCGCCTGCAATTTTTGCGTCGAATCCGTGGGGTGCCACGGAGTTTCGAAGCGGGTCGTCGCGAGGAAGCCTGCTGGGTAGTTACCCACCCACCGGTGGGTGAAAGATACCCAGAGAAATGCGCGAGGCGCGGGCTCTATATGGTCGCCAAGGTTCGCTTGCGCCCGCGAGTGCTCATTGTCGACGACGACATTCCCACGGTCACCGCGCTGAAGCGGCTGCTCAAGCCTGCATTCGACTGCGAGGGGTGCGGCGACGGCGACTCGGCGAGGTCGCTGCTCAAGGGCGGCCCGTATGCGCTCGCGATGCTCGACATCACGATTCCGCCGAACGACGGCTGGGCGCTGCTCGACTACATCCGCCACAAGATGCCGTCGCTGCCGGTGGTGATGCTCTCGGGCGACGCGCGGCCCGACACCATCATCTCGGCGATGCGGCGCGGCGCGTGCGACTTCGTGGTGAAGCCGTTCGAGAACCCGAAGGAGCTGACCGCGCGGCTGCAGAACGCCGCGACGCAGGGGCTCGGCCCGAACACCATCGCCGAGCTCCTGGTCGTGCTGGAAGACGAGAAGAAGCCGCTGCCGCGGTACTCCGAGGCGCGGCAGACGGTGCTCGCCGAGTTCACGCGCGCGTACCTCGAGCGGCTGATGCGCGAGTCCGGCGGCAACCTGTCGGCCGCGAGCCGGCTGTCGGGCATCGACCGCGCGAACCTGAGGCGCGCGCTGCAGAAGTACAAGCGGAACTGAAGCTTCGCGCGGCGCTCACGTATAACCCGGCGCGATGCTGCGAAGACTGACCCTGCTCCTGCCGCTCATGTTCGGGTGCGCGACGCTCGCCGAGCTGATCGCGCAGGCGTTTCAGAAGCCGAAGCTCACGTTCAAGCAGGCGCGGCTGTCGAGCGTGACGTTCGATGCGCTGACGCTCGAGACGACGTGGCTGCTCGACAACCCGAACCCGGTGGGGCTGTCGCTCGCGCGCGCCGACTACAAGCTGTCGGTCGAGGGCAAGCAGGTGGTGGCGGGCGCTCCGGCGAAGGGCCTGCGCATTCCGGCCCAGGGCACGACCGAGCTGCAGTTCCCCGCGGGCATCAAGCTGCCCGATCTGTTCCCGCTGGCGCAGGACCTCGCGACGAAGGAGGTCGCGAAGTACCGCGTCGAGGGCGTCGTCGGCGTCGAGACGCCGATCGGCCCCATCGACTTCCCGCTCGCGTACGAGGGGCAGTTCGAGGTTCCGAAGGTGCCGAAGGTCGAGCTGCAGCCGCCCCGCATCAAGAAGCTGTCGTTTCCGGCGACGACCGTGGAGTTCCCCATCGCGGTCACGAACAGGAACTCGTTCGCGCTGCCGCTCACCGGCCTCACCGGGAGCTTGAAGATCGGCGGCGTGCCCGTCGGCAACGTCAACACCGGGAACCTCGGCCAGCTCGACGGCAAGGGCACGCGCGTGGTGACGGTGCCGCTCGAGTTCGATCTGTGGAACGCGGCGGGCGTGGTCGCGCAGGCCGTGCAGGGCGGCACGGCGCCGGTCGAGCTCGACGCGCAGCTGCAGTCGGGGCAGAGCACGGCGCCGATCGACGTGACGCAGGTGCTGAAGTTCCTGCGCTGAAGTTTTCCGAGCCGAACGGTTCCCAAACCGGCCGGGTCACGCGTTTACTCGAGCGGCAGACCCGACATGACGGCACTCCCTGCGATTCTCGTGCTTTGCGCCGCCGGCCCGCACACCTACGCGGTGGTGGCCGGCAGCAACACCGGCGGAGCCGGGCAGGCGCCGCTGCGCTACGCGGAGGACGACGCGCGCCACTTCAGCGACGTGCTGCTCGAGCTCGGCCGGCACGACAAGGAGGGCGTGCGGCTCTTGCTCCACCCGACGAGCGCGGGCATCTCGAGCGCCATCGCCGAGATCGCAAAGGCGGCGAAAGCGAACGCGGCGCGCGGAGAGCAGTCGCTGTTCGTCTTCTATTACTCGGGGCACGCCAAGGCGAACGCGCTGACGCCCGGCGGCGAGGAGCTCCAGCTCGCGGCCTTGAGGGAGCAGCTCGCCGCCGTGCCGTCGACGCTCACCATCGTCGTGCTCGACGCCTGCCAGAGCGGAGCGTTCGCGCGCACGAAGGGCAGCGAGCCGGCGGCGGACTTCACGTACAACTCGGTGGCGCGGCTCAACGCCAGCGGGCTCGTGGTGATGGCGTCGAGCACCTCGCAGGAGCTCAGCCAGGAGTCCGACGAACTCTCGGGCTCATACTTCACGCACCACCTCGTGACCGCGCTGCGCGGGGCCGCCGACACCGACGCCGACGGGCGCGTCACGCTCGACGAGGCGTACCGCTACGCGTACCGGCGAACGCTCGCGGCGACGGCGCGCACCCGCGTCGGAGAGCAGCACGTGACGCTCGAGAACAACCTCGCGGGGCACGACGAGGTGCCGGTGACGTGGCCGGCCGAGGCACGCGCGAAGCTCGAGCTGCCGGCCCCGCTCGCGGGCCGCGTGCTGGTGCAGCGCAGGCCGTCGGGCGCGGTGCTCGCCGAGGTCGACAAGGCGGCGGGCTCGCCGGTGCGGCTCGCGCTGCTCGGCGGGAGCTACGACGCGGTCATCTCGCGCGCCGGCGGGGCGCTGCAGTGCCAGCTCGAGCTGAAGGACGACGTGACGACGAAGCTCGACGAGGCGGCGTGCACGCCGGTCGCGGTGTCGACGGTGGCGAAGGGCGGCGCCGAGCTGGCGCGGGCCGAGGGCTCCCGCTGGGAGGCGCAGCTCGGCGCGGGGCTCATCGCGGGCCGCGCCGACAGCTACACGCAGACGCTGCACGACTTCGGCTTCCGGCGGCAGGGCGGCGAGCTCGGCCCGCGCCTCGACGTCGGAGCGAGCCGCGAGCTGTTGCCGCACGTCGCGCTGCTGCTCGAGCTCGGCTTCCTCGCGCGCGTGACGTACGCGCGGGACATCGGCTCGGGGCGCGACCAGGCCTCGCTGAGCGCGTACCGCGCGGTGCTCGGGGTGCGCCTCCACACGCGGCTCTTCGGCCGCCTCGGCGTGTACGCTCAAGGCACGACGGGCGTGGGCCTCGGGGTGCTCGGCTTCGACACGGTGCAGAGCGGCGTGGCGCCGTCGTCGAGCCAGCTGTACGCGGGGCCGGTGGTGGGAGGCGCCGCGGGGCTCACCGTCGCCGTGTGGCGGCTCAACGTCTTCGGCCAGCTGGGCTACGACTACGCGCCGGTGATCAGGAACCTCATCGGGCAGACGCACGACAGCGGCGGCGTGGCGGTGATGCTGGGCGTGCGCCTGCGCTTCGGGGAGGCTCCGTGAGCGCCGGGCGCCTCGTGCTGCTCGGGTCGTGCGCCTTGCTGCTGACCGCGGGCGACTGCGACCGCAACGTCACCGACGACCCGCTCTTCCACGACTGGTGCGGCGAGAGCCTGTGCTCGTGGCAGGTCACGGGCGGCGAGGTGAAGCGCGTGCCGACGTGGGACAGCCGCGACTTCGGCATCTCGTTCCTCGACGGCGCGAGCATCGCGCAGCGCACGAGCGAGCAGGAGGCGCAGTGCCTGCTCTTCACGAGCGTCGGCGACCTCGAGCCGTCGGCGGGCATGACCATCGGCGCCGACTTCAACAACGACGGGACGCTCGACTTCAGCGCGCCGCTCGGCTCGGCGCGCTGGTCGACGGTGCAGATCGAGATCGCGGCGCCGCGCGCGTACCGCGGCATCACGTTCCACGTGACGAAGGGCGGCAGCGGCACCGCGACGCTCGCGCAGCTGCGCGTGCAGGCCCCGAGCGCGTGCGCGGGGGCGGCGCCGCTCGAGCTCAGCGACCTGCCGATGGGCGACGCCTGCGGAGAGAGCACCGAGTGCGCGGCGGGGCTGCAGTGCGCGGGCAAGCCCGACGGCGGCCTGTACGGCCTGTGCTCCGAGTGCGCGGACACGTGCGCCGGCGGCGCGATCTGCCGGCAGCGCAACTTCTGGATGCCGTTTCAATGCGGGCCCGGCGAGGGCCGCGGGGCGAGCGGCGCGAAGTGCCTGAACGGCAGCGACTGCCAGAGCGGCACGTGCGTGGGCGCGCGGCCCATACCGCTGGGCGACGACGACGCGGGCGCATGCGACCTGCAGACGCTCGAAGGCTGCCAGTGGTTCGGCGCGCTCGCGGGAGCCTGCCAATGACCGAGACCGAAAAATAGGCGAATGGAGGCCTATCAGCTCTACGGAAAGGCGCTGCGCCGCAAGGCGGCTCGCATGCTCGGCAGCGACGCCGACGCGAGCGACATCGTGCAGTCGCTGTTCGTCGATCTGATGCAGCGCCCCGAGCTGCCGCTGGACCTGCCGTACCTCTACAAAGCCGTCACCAACCGCTGCCTCACGTTCATGCGCGACGAGACGAATCGAGCCCGACTGCTGGAACCCGCCGGCCCGCCGCCCGCGGCGCGCACGACGTGCGACGACCGGGCCATCAGCCACGACCTCTTGCGCAAGCTCACGCGGACGCTCGACGACGACCACCTGCAGGTCCTCGTGTACCGGTTCATCGACGACCTGACGCAGGAGGAGATCGCCTCTCTGCTCGGCCTGAGCCGCAAGACGATCGGCCACCGGCTCGACGCCATTCGCGCCGCGGTCCGCGAGCTCGAGGCCCGAGGTGCGGCGTCATGACCGCGCGCTGCATCGCCGAGCCCATCTCGTGGCTGAAGCTCGAGGGCTATCACCTCGGCCAGCTCGAGGCCGCCGAGCGGGCACGGGTGGCCGAGCACGTCGCCGCGTGCCCGGTCTGCGGAGACTGCCTGCGCAGCATCGTGGAGGACGACGCGCGGCCGCTGCCGCCGCTCAACGTGGTGCGGCTTCCCCTCCACCGCCGCCGGCCCGAGCTCCTGACGCTGGCGGCGGCCGCGGCGCTCCTGCTCGTGGCCCGCGCGCTGCTACCGATGGATGACAGCGGCTCGGGCGACCGCATGAAGGGCACCGACGTCGCGCTCTCGCTGGTGCGCGGCGACGGCGCGCGCGTCGACGGCGACGAGGGCATCTTCCGCGACCGCGACGTCTTCGAGGCGCGGGTGACGTGCGCTCCGCCGTCGAAGCTGCACTTCGATCTCGTGGTCTGGGACTCGAAGGGCGCGAGCTTCCCGCTGAGCGCGCCGCCGGTGTTCGAGTGCGGCAACCAGCGCCCGCTGCCCGGAGCGTTCCGGCTCACCGGTGACGAGGCGCAGACGGTCTGCCTGGTGTGGGAAGCGGGGCCCGTCGATCGCCGCGCGCTGGCCGCTGCGCTGCCGGCCGGTGAGCGCGTGCGCTGCAAGAAGTTGCTGCCCGCGCCGCGCTGACTTCCCAAACCGCGCCGCTCACGCGTTGAGGGCGCATGAAAATCGAACGCGCCTTGCTGCTGATGACCTTCGCCGCGTGCGGCAGCAACCCCGAGCCGGCCCCCACGTGGCACCGCGACGTGGCGCCGCTCGTTGCGCGGCACTGCGGCGGCTGCCACGCGCCGGGCGGCCTCGCTCCGTTCTCGCTGCACGACTTCGAGAGCGCGCGGCCTCACGCGGCGGCGATCAAGGCCGCGACCCAGAGCGGCGACATGCCGCCGTGGCACGTCGACGGCTCGGGCGCCTGCCAGACGTACCGCGACGACCGGAGCTTGAGCGCCGCCGAGCTCGACGTGCTGGCGCGCTGGGCCGACGACGGGGCGCCGGAGGGAACCCCGGCGCCGCCGCTGCCGCCCTCTCGCGGGGCCGCGCTCGAGCGCGTCACGCACAGCGTGGAGCTCGAGGCCGCCTACGTGCCGCGCGGCGACGGAAGAGACGACTACCGGTGCTTCATCGTCGACCCGCGCGCGGCGGCCGACGCGTTCCTGACCGCGTACGAGGTGAAGCCGGGCGCGGTGCGGCAGGTGCACCACGTGCTGCTCTTCGGGCTGACGAACGACGACGGTGAGCGGAGCGCGGCGGAGCTCGACGCCCGCGAGGCCGGCCCGGGATGGACGTGCTTCGGCGGGCCGCAGGTCGAGGGCGGCTTCAGCGTGCTCGCGGCGTGGGCGCCCGGGACCGGCGCGACGATCTACCCCGCGGGCACCGGCGTGCGCGTGACGGGCGGACACAAGGCGGTGCTGCAGGTGCACTACAACCTCGCGAACGGCGTGGCGCCCGACCTCACGCGCGTCGAGCTGCAGCTCGAGCCGTCGGTGACGACCGAGGCGCACGTGCTCGGCATGGCGGACACCGACCTGAACCTGATGCCGCGACAGGCGAACGCCGTCGAGACGCACACTCAGACGCACGAGGGCACCGAGACGTGGCAGCTGATCGGCACGTACCCGCACATGCACACGCTGGGGCGGACCCTGCGCGTCGAGCTCGAGCGCGGCGGGGCCACGTCGTGCGTCGTCGACGTACCGAAGTGGGACTTCCACTGGCAGCAGTTCTATTTCTACGAGCAGCCGATCGAGCTGCGCCCCGGCGACCGGCTGACCTTGCGCTGCGGGTTCGACACGACCGGCGTGAATCACGTCGTGCACTGGGGCGAAGGCACCGAAGACGAGATGTGCCTCGCCGGCTTCTACATGGCGCGCGTGGAGGAGTAGGCGCCGGCCGCGACTTGCGCCGCGCGCTGATTTGTGAGTCAAGGGCGCCCCCATGCGCCCGGTCACGCTCTGCCTGCTGCTCCTGCCGTCGTTCGCCCTCGCCCAGCCGATGGACCTGTTCGGCTCGGGGCCGAAGAGCATCGCGATGGGCGGCGTGCAGATCGCGGCCGACGACGACTACACGGCGGCGTACTACAACCCCGCGCTGCTCTGGCACGGCGCGGTCGGAGTCGGCATCAACTACACGGCGCCGTCGTTCAACGTGCAGGCGACGGCGGAGCCCACGGGCGAGCAGGCGCTGCTGTGGCGCAGGCCGGTCGACTACACGGGGCTCACGTTCGGAGCGGCCGTGCCGTTCATCGGCCTGCTCCGCGACAAGGCGGCGATCGGCGTGAACCTCTTTTCGCCGGTGCGGCACGTGTTCCGCTCGCACATCATCGACGAGGGCACGGCGTACTTCCTGCGCTACGACAACGCGCCCGAGCGCATTCAGCTCGCGCTCTCGCTGTGCGTGCGGCCGGTCGAGTGGCTGTCGTTCGGGCTGGGCGCGCAGATGCTGTCGAACTACGGCGGCTACGCGGAGTTCACCGCCGTGCTCGGCACGATGTCGGCGGGCCGCGTGATCCGCCGGCGGCTCGACAGCGAGGTGTTCGGAGTGTTCGGGCCGATCGCGGGCATCGCGGTCGGGCCGTTCAAGGGCTTCAAGGCGGCGGTGTACTGGCGCGGTGAGATGACGACGTCGTTCGAGCAGCCGATCAAGGTCGACCTCGGCACGTTCGGCGGCCTCGACGTGATCGTGTCGGGCGTGACGCAGTACACGCCACACACCGTCGGGCTCGGCCTCGGCTACACCTTCCTCGACGGGCGCATGACGGTCGGGCTCGACGTCGGGTACGAGCGGTGGTCGGCGACGCCGCCGCTGGTGCCGCAGATCCGCATCGACCTCTCGGGCACGCTGACGCAGCTCGGGTTCCACCCGACGGTGGTGAGCCGAGATCTCGAGATGCGCTTCACGGACATCATCGTGCCGCGGCTCGGCCTCGAGTACCGGCCGCTGCCGCAGCTCGCAGTGCGCGCGGGCTACATCGTGCGGCCCTCGCCGGTGCCGGATCAGGAAGAGCGCTCGAACTTCCTCGACTCGCTGGCGAACGTGATGTCGCTCGGGGTCGGCTGGGTCTTCCCCGATCCCCTCAAGATGGGGAAGTCGATCAACGTCGACCTCGCCGGGCAGCTGACGGCGCTCGACAACCGCTACGTCGAGAAGAAGGGGCCCAACCTGCAGCCGAACTACCGCTTCGGCGGCACCAACGTGCTGGTGAACTTCGCGGTGAAGTACCAGTTCTGAGAGTCGGGAGTCGGGAGCTCAGGATCCTACACATCAGAGGTGCGCCCAGCCGCGGCCGATGATCTAAGCGTCGGCATGAATGAGGGCCTGGATATCGCGGACGAGTTTCGGGGACTGGACCTTGGCGACCGGCGCCTCG